>Ga0208390_1000877_pt1 | contig 11005 bp, 8 predicted proteins | sample Knorr_S7_td_Surf_FD_185594 | JGI IMG/M metagenome (GOLD analysis project Ga0208390, IMG submission 185594) | Marine microbial communities from Southern Atlantic Ocean transect - Knorr_S7_td_SurfaceA_ad_6m_LV_A (SPAdes) (version 2) | ecosystem: Environmental > Aquatic > Marine > Oceanic | place...
AAATCCACATTATATGAATGGAGCAGCAACTAATCCTGACTTTGATGTTGTTTCAAGAGCAGGTGGTCAAATTAAACTTGCATTAGATGCTACTATTGCATTAGATGGCGAAAATTATGTTTTCTGGGGTGGAAGAGAGGGCTATATGTCTCTACTAAATACTGATATGTCAAGAGAACTTGATCATATGGCTCAGTTCTTAAAAATGTGTAGAGATTACGCAAGATCAAAAGGTTTTAATGGTACTTTTTTTATTGAGCCAAAACCAATGGAACCTTCAAAGCATCAATATGATTTTGATACTGCTACTTCAATAGGTTTTTTAAGAGAATATGGGCTTGAAAAAGATTTTAAAATAAATATTGAAGTTAATCACGCAACATTAGCTCAACACACTTTTCAACATGAGTTAACAGTTGCTGCAAAAGCAGGTATGCTTGGAAGTATTGATGCAAACAGAGGTGATTACCAAAATGGGTGGGACACGGATCAATTTCCAATTAACATACAAGAAACAACTGAAGCTATGTTAGTTTTTTTAAAAGCTGGAGGGCTGCAGGGGGGCGGAATAAATTTTGATGCAAAGCTAAGAAGAAACTCAACCGATTTAGAAGATTTATTTTTAGCTCATATTGGTGGAGCTGATACTTTTGCTAGAGCTCTAATAATTGCAGATAAATTACTTACAGATTCTCCAATTAGTGAAATGCTTAGAAAAAGATATGAAAGTTTTGATTCTGGAAATGGAAAAAAATTTGAGGATGGAAAATTAAATTTAGATGACTTATATAAATTTGCGAAAAATAATGGGGAATTACCTTTGAGAAGTGGTAAACAGGAATTAATTGAAAATATAATATTTAACTATATCAAATAGATTATGGAAGTAACAAAAACTATTTTTGAAGGATTAGATTGGGTAGTTCTCGGTTTATATTTTGCTATTCTCATAGGTGTAGCTGTATGGGTAGCTTTACAAAGGAATAAAAATACTGAAGATTATTTTCTTGCTGGTAGAAATGTTGGATGGTTTGTAATTGGTGCCTCAATTTTTGCATCTAATATAGGTTCTGAACATGTAGTTGGTCTTGCTGGAACAGGTTTTTCATCTGGAACTCCATTAGCACACTACGAACTTCATGCATGGATAGTATTACTTTTGGGTTGGTTATTTTTACCTTTTTACATAAGAAGTGGGGCTTTTACAATGCCAGAGTTTTTGGAGAAAAGATTTGATAGTAGATCAAGATGGTTTTTATCGGTTTTTTCACTATTTGCTTATGTTTTAACTAAAGTTTCTGTTACTATTTATGCAGGTGGAATTGTTGTTAGTGAACTTTTAAATCTTGATTTTTGGGTTGGAGCAATTGGAATTGTTGTCTTCACTGGCATATATACCATAATTGGAGGTTTAAAAGCTGTTGTGTATACTGAAACTCTGCAGACAGTTGTTTTAATTGTTGGATCAGTAATAATTACTTACTTGGGTTTTCAAGAAGTAGGAGGATGGAATCAACTTACCGAGACTGTAATTGCTGTTAGTCCTGATCATTTTAATATGTGGAGACCTTGGGATGACCCTGAATTTCCTTGGGCAGGCTTACTATTTGGAGGAACAATTGTAGGTATTTGGTATTGGTGTACCGATCAATATATTGTTCAAAGAACATTAGCTGCAAATAATATAACAATTGGAAGAAGAGGTGCTATTTTTGGAGCATATCTGAAGCTATTACCAATTTTAATTTTTTTAGTACCTGGTATTATTGCTTATGCTCTAACCATTCAAAACCCTGAAGTATTTAGTGTTATTGACCCTGAAACAGGATTAGAAAGAGCAGATAGAGCTTTTCCTATGCTAGTAACCACATTACTTCCAGTAGGTTTAAAAGGTTTAGTAGCTGGAGGTTTAATGGCTGCTTTGATGAGTTCACTAGCATCTGTTTTTAATTCATGTTCAACAATTTTTACTATTGATATTTATAAAAAAATAAGTCCAAAAAAATCTGAACAATATTTAGTTAATGTTGGAAAAATTGCTACAATTGTAATCGTTGTATTAGGAATTGCATGGATTCCTATTATGGAAAAAATTGGTGGAGGAGTGATGTATCAATATTTACAAAATGTACAAGCCTACATAGCTCCACCAGTAACTACTGTTTTTCTTTTGGGTATTATATGGAAAAGAGTTAATGCCCAAGCAGCTATTGTAACATTATTTAGTGGACTCTTCTTACTTATTTTAAGATTAGGATCCGAAATTGCTACTAATGAGGGTGTAATTAATAGTGGATTTTTATTTGAATTTGCCTCAATTAATTTTTCATATATGGCTATTTGGATGTTCTTATTTTCAGTTATTTTATGTATTTCAGTTTCATTATTAACATCGCAACCTGATTATCAAAAAATTCAAGGTTTATCTTATGGTACTTTATCAAAAGAAGATAGAATTAGTGCCGAAAACTCATATTCAACAATTGATATTGTTTTATCTGTCGTTTTAGTTTTAATTGTAGTTGGAATTCTATTGTTCTTTTCACCTGTTGTGTTTTAAAATTTGAGATATTTAATAATTATATTACTAGTATTTTTTAATTCTACAGCTCAGGATAAGTATTCTGTAAAAAACATATTGAAAGATTCAGGTTATTCATTAGACTCATTTTATGTTGGAGCTACTTTTAAATATTCTGCATTAAATTCAAATTCTAAACTTGAAAAAATATTTCTTAAAGAATTTAATTATTTAACGCCTGAAAATGCTTCAAAACAAACTGCGATTCACCCAAGACCTGGTGTTTGGAATTGGAAAAAACACAATGATTGGATTGATTTTGCAAAAAAAAATAATTTAACTGTAAGAATTCATGGTCCTATAAGTCCGCAAGCGTCTAAATGGGCAAAAAATGATGATAGAACCAAGGAAGAGTTATTGTTAAATTTAGAAGAGTACTTTATTGAGCTTTGTAAAAGGATAAATAAGGAACCTAATGTTAAATGGATGGATGTAGTGAATGAGACTGTTTTGAGAAATGGCGATTGGTTCTCTGAAAAACCAGGTGATTCAAGTTGGGAAAATCCATGGACACAAATTGGTCTTAACTTTGATGGTTATCCCATATATATAGTTAAAGCTTTTGAAATTGCCCAAAAATATGCTCCAAACGTAAAATTAGTCTATAACCATAATGGAGGAATGGAAAGAAAAATGTGGCAAAAAGTTTTAAGTACGATTAGCTATCTTAAAAATAAAGGATTAAGAGTTGATGGTTTAGGTTGGCAAGCGCACCTCAGAGATGTTAGAGGTGTTGGTCTTGTAAAGAAAGATTTAGACTATTTATCTTACCTCATCGATTGGTGTCACTCAAAGCAAATGGGTTTTCACGTTACTGAATTAAATTATTGGCTGAGAGACGAAAGTCCAAATTCAATTGATGTATTAAACAGACAATCAATTTCTTACAGTAATATCGTAAATACACTAATTGCAAAAAGAAATAATGGATTAGTAACTTTAAATCTTTGGGGTATAAAAAACAAAAAAGGTCCTGGTAATTATCCAAAAAATATATTAAGTATTTATGATAAAGATTTAAAACCTGCTCAGGCTTTTTATTCTATTAAAAAATCTTTAATTGAGAAAAACACTTTAATTCGTCTCCCTAAAGAATAAGCTATATGTATAAGTATCTGATTATATTTTTTTTATTAATGTCATGTTCGAGTGGAGATGATACAAGTCAATTAATTATTGAAAATGATGAACCTGAAATAGTTATTCAAGAACCTTTTAAAAAAATAGTATCTGATAATTACAATAACGAGACTTTTGTTTTTGGAGCCACTTTAAATTACCATCAACTTAATACCAATGTTGAACAACTTTTTCTTGATGAATTTAATTATACAACACCAGAAAACTCTTTTAAACAAACCATTGTTCATCCTGAACCCGGTGTTTGGGATTGGACTAGAGTAGACGCTTTTTTAGATTTTGCTTCAAAAAATAATATAAAAATGCGTGTACATGGCCCCATTGGACCACAGTCTTCAACCTGGGCAAAAGAGGATTCCAGAACCGCGGAGGAATTATCTTCTCTTTATCAAGAATATATGATAGAGTTGTGTAAAAAAATCAATAATAACTCTAATGTATTATGGATGGATGTTGTAAATGAAACTATTTTATCAAATGGTCAATGGACTGACAAAAAAGATGGTACTAATTTATGGGAAAATCCATGGACTCAAATTGGCAAGAATGATGATGGTATACCTTTATACATTGTTAAAGCTTTCGAGATTGCAAAACAATATGCTCCAAATATAAGCTTAGTTTTTAATCAACACGCAGGCATGCAGCCAGAAATGTGGAATAAAGTTAAAGAGACTATTTTATATCTGAAAAGCAAAGGTCATAAAGTTGATGGACTTGGATGGCAAGGTCACTTAAGAGATAATTTAATTTTATCTTTAAATAAAGAAAAAATTGATTATTTACTTTCAATTATTGATTGGGCTCATCAAAATGATTTAGACTTTCATGTAACTGAAATAGATTACAGATTGGTTGGAACTAATCCTTCATCAAATGCTTATGAAAGACAAGCTAATGGATATTCAAATATTTTAAAAACTCTAATCTCAAGACGAGAAAATGGTGTTGTTACTTTCAATACCTGGGGAGTATATGATAAAAACTCAGTATCTGATCATGAGTTTAAATATATTTATGACTCAAACTTAAAGCCAAAAAAAGCTGTTGAATTTCTCAAAAATACGTTAAAAAATAAGAATACTTCATATGTGTATTTTGATTAAGTAGAGTCTCTAATAATTAATGATGTTGGAATTTTCTCATCAATAAATTCATTTCCTAATTTATTATTTATCCTATCTAGTAAAATCTTTGCGGAATATTTTCCCAAGTACTCGCCATGTTGATTAACACATGTTATACTTGGTTTAATAAATTCATACATTGGACCATCGGTAAAACCTAAAATAGCAATATCACTGGGGATTTTATATCCTAAATTTAGTAATAGACTATGGATTGAGACAGTACTTTGTGGTTCCATACAAATGAGGGCATCTATTTTATTATCTGATGTTAACTTTATTATTTCACTTTCAATATTAGTACTATTATTTGATGCGAGATATAATTCACTTTTATAGTCAATATTATTAGATTTTAATCCTTCAATATATCCCCTATATCTTTCTTTCCCAATAGTTGTATCATGAATTGGTGAGATAAAAGCTATTTTACTCTTTCCTTTATTTGATAAGTGATTAACACAATCAAAAGTTGCTTTAAAGTTATCCATATAAACTTTATCACATTGGTAATCATATGAAATTCTATCAAACATCAGAACAGGTATATTATATGATTTTAGATCTTTTAGTGTATTGACAGTGTTTTCATTATACTTGTCTTTAGCTAATGATATCATTAATCCAGCAATACTACCATCTCTTAATTTTTTAATAATTTTTTTTTCATTTGTTGCAGATTCTTCACTGAAAAAACACGTTAAATTATATCCAGACTTATACAATTCTTGTTGAACACCCTTGACAACTTTTGCAAAAAAATAATTTAGTATGTCTGGGATAATAATTCCAATATTTTTTACAACATTATTTCTTAATCGACTGGCAAAGAAATTTGGAGTATATTTTAATTTAATGGCAATTGCTTTAATTTTTTCCCTTGTTCTTTTACTTATTTCTTTATTATTATTTAATGCTTTAGAAACAGTAGAATTAGAAAAACCAGAAGCGACGGAAATATCTTTTATTGTAGATTTCTTCATTTTTGAACAAAGAATGTTAAATATAGCTTAATAATTTCAAAATTATTCTTAATTTTTAGTTATAAAATCAACCAAAAATAGTTATTTGAAGCCAATGAGAATTTTTATTTTTTTTATTTTGACGATACCCTTTTGTTTATTTTCTCAGGAAAAAGAAACATATAATTCTTGGAAACTTGAAGGTGCAGATGAAAGAATTGAAAAATATAGAAAAGGAAATTTAGTATTAAATTTTTACTCAGATAGATCAATAAAAAATAAAATAGGAAAATTAAAAATAAAGCTAAAAAATCATGATTTTAAATTTGGTGTTTCATTTACCCAACTAAGAAGATTTTGGGGTACAAAGTATGCTGAAAAATATTTAGATCAAGTAAAGAGAGTCTTTAATTATGCCACTGTTGGTATGTATTGGGCATTAACCGATGAAAGAAATAAATCAGGAAAGATTGAAAAGTTTTATGATGATGTCCTACTTTGGGCTAGTAATAATAATATTAGAATCAAAGGACATCCGTTAATGTGGCATGAGGCAATGCCTGATTGGGTCAGAAATTATAAAAATCTTGACGAGTTAGATTTACTTATTAAAGATCATATGAGACGATTAATTGAAACTTATCCTCAAATTAGTGATTGGGATGTTTATAATGAACCCATAGGGCCTTTTAAACCACACATTCCTCATAGTTCCATAAGAGACTGGATAAATTATAAAGGTGGTATTTATCCAGCAATGGTCGAAATATATAATTTTGTAAATTCTGTTAATTCCTCAAAAAATTATTCAAATAATCACTACCATGCAAAAGATCCTGAATTTTTAAAAATTAATAAGTACTTTATAGATCAAGGATTAAAATACAGCTCAATTGGAATGCAAGCTCACATGCAATCTGATGATAATGTCATGTCTGAGAAACAATTATGGAATCAAATAGAAGATTATGCTGTTTTAGGAAAAAATATTCAATTCACAGAAATTACTGTTACAAGTTCAAAAAGATTTAAAAACTGGAAAGACCATCAAGTTTTTTTAAAAAAAAGAGATAGCATAATCAAAAGAGGAGGAGAGTATGATTTACCCAGTCTGCCCGAATATGAAAATTTCCAATCAGATTATTTAAAAGACTTTTATACACTTGCATTTAGCCATCCAAGTGTTTCATCAATAACTATTTGGAATTTAACAGATCAAAATGCGTGGAGAGGTCATGCTGGAGGAATATTATTTAAGGATCTTTCTGAAAAAAAATCTTTTTTAACACTTGAAAAATTAATTAAAAATGAATGGTCAACAAATATTAATAAAGAATTTAATTTAAAAGATGGCTTTTCTTTTAAGGGTTTTTATGGACTATATGAGTGCGAGTTAGAATTAGATGGTAAAGTTCAAAAATTTGAATTTAGATTTAATAAAGAAGATCAATTTGTTGATATAAAAATTTAACCTTTTCGTAACTCAATAACACTTATTTCTGGCCAAATTCCAACTCTTCCTGGAAAGCCAAGAACACCAAAACCTCTATTAACATTAATAAATTGTGATTTATTTTTATAAATACCTGCCCAATATTTATATCTATACTTAACAGGACTCCACTTTATTAATCCTGGTATTTCAATGCCAAATTGCATCCCATGTGTGTGTCCTGAAAGTGTAAGATGAAATTTATTTTTATGATTTATTATTATTTTTTCCCAATGAGAGGGATCATGACTCATTAAAATTTTAAAGTCATATTCTTTTAACTTTGAAATCGCTTTATTTATATCCCCCTTTTTCTTAAATCCATCTCCCCAATTTTCAACTCCAATTAATGCTATTTTTTGATTTCCCTCACTCACATAAACACTATCATTTAATAAAAGATTAAAACCCATTTGTTTTTGAATATCTTTTAAATTTTTAAAATTTTTTCTCTTTTCATTCTCAGAACTCCAACGAAAATAATCACCGTAATCATGGTTACCCAAGACCGAGAATTTCCCTTTTTTTGCATTAAGTCTTGAGAATAATTTTTTCCAAGGAATAATTTCTTTATATGTGTTGTTAACAAAATCACCTGTGAATAATATTAGATCTGATTTTTGTTCATTAATTAAATTTACACCATATTCAATTTTTTTCTTATTCTCTAAGCTTCCACAGTGGAAATCTGAAACATGTGTAATTTTAAATCCATCAAAATTTTCGGGCAAGTCTTCGAAATGAATTATATGTTTTATTATCTTAAAATTATACCGACCTATTAATACGCCATGAGTCATGAAGGGAATTGGGATTGATCCTAAAGCTAATCCTAACTTACTAACAAATCTCCTTCTGCTAAAATTAGTTTTTTTGCTTATTGAAAATTTATTTAAGATGATTGAAATAATTCTAAATATATCTTCAAAGAAAAGAATAGAAATTACAATTGATTTTGAAATAAATAGAATGAAAATTAATGTTAAATTATATGAAAAAAATTTATTAAAATTTCCATCATAAAAAAAAAATATTTGAAAAATTAGTATTAAATAAATTAAGGAATTTAGAATTGTATATAATATTTTTATTCTTGAATTAAAAACAGTTTTAATTGCAGAGAAAGAATATAATTCAATTAATGCAACTGTAAATAAAAAAATAATTAATCTTATCATCAACTTAGTAAAAACAAAAAGAATCAAATAAATATTCTTTCACCATTTTTTTTTATTGATTCAATTATTTTATCAATTATAATCATATCTTTTAGGCCCTCATCACCACCAACATTGTTGTGAGGAATTTGATTATTTAAATAATTACAGATTCCATCCATTTGAGCTGCTTGTTGGTTAATTTGAGGAAAAATTAATTCACCTCTTGACATTTGTCCTGAAACTCTTCCCCATCCATAAGCTGGATTTAATTTTGCAAAACCTCTTTCGAAAGCTAAGTGTAAATAATTTAGGTTTGAAGAGAATGAGGTAGTACAGTTAGCAACTTTTCCGCTTGGAAATACCATTTCCCATACTATTGTTTCATCAACTTCTTTAAATCTTTTTAAGTCTGTTTTATATTCCTTTGCGCTTATTGAAATTGGTTCCTCATTTGATGTGTATCTTGCAGCTTGTATTGCATATACACCTACATCCATTAGTGCTCCACCACCATAAGATTTTTTTAGTTTCCAATGTCCAGTTGATCTCATATTGAAGCCAAAAGCAGCATTAATTATCTTTAATTTTCCAAATTCTTCATTTTTACAAATCTTAATTAATTGTAAGTGATGTGGTTCGTAATGAAGTCTATAGCCAACAAATAGCTCTTTTTTCACCTTTTTACTTACTTTTATCATGTTTCTTGCTTCGTTAGCATTTAAAGCAAGAGGCTTTTCACAGATCACGTGTTTTCCGGCTTCAAGTGCTTTAATGGTGTATTCTTTGTGCATACTGTTAGGAAGAACTATGTAAACAATATCAATTTCATCGTTGTTTGAAATAGATTCAAAATTTTGATAATTGTAAATATTATTTTCATCCAGATCATATTTTTTTTGCCAAACTTTTTCTTTTGCAGGTGTTCCAGTGACAATTCCTTTCAAATCACAATGTTTTGTTTCTAAAAGAGCGGGTCCAAGAGCTTTTGTTGAGTAGCTGCCTAGCCCAACCAATGCAACTCCAAGTTTTTTTTCTGGTTTGATGGAGGAAATTATGCTCGGACTTACAGACAATCCTGTAAGTGATGTAGTAAACACTTTATTAAAATTTCGTCTTTTCATTAAATGTAATTTAGTTTTTAGTAAATTAATATTTTCTTTTAAAATATAAATTTATATATATATATATATATTATAAAATTAATTTTTCTTATGGCTTTAATTAATAGAAGAAATTTTACCAAGACTACATTGTTGGGAGGGGGAATTTTTTTGTTTCCAGGTTGTGCTATAAAAAGCGACAATCCTCTATTTCTTTTTTTTAATGATAAAGAAGTAAAAACTATAGTCGCCCTTTGTAATCAAATTATCCCTGCGGATGATGATTTTGGTGGCGCAACTGATGCTGAAGTTGTTTATTATATTGATAGGCAATTAAATTCTTTTTTTAAGTATGATTCAAGTTTATATAGACAAAGTGTTTTAAAACTTCAATTTTTTTGTTTAGAAAAATTTAATAAAACATTTAGTGATCTTGATTCTGACAAACAAATATCCGTAATGCGGATGATGGAAAAAAATAAATTAGATAAAGTAAAATGGAAAAATTCTTCACTCTTTTTTAATAAAATAAGGCTTCATACTATGCAAGGCTTTTATGGTTCACCCATTCATGGTGGAAATAAAAATTTTTTGAGTTTTGATATTTTAAATATTAATGGACTTTTAAGACAAAGATTAGAATCACCAAAAAAATAATAATTTAATGTCATTTAAAAATCATGTTAATGTTGTAGTTGTAGGGTCTGGTGCTGGTGGAGGTGTTGTGGCTAAAGAATTATCCATTCTCGGTTACTCTGTAGTGTTATTTGAAAAAGGTAAATGGATTGGTTATAACAATAAATCTAATGATGAATTAAGTGATCAAAGAAATCAAGTACTAGGAGCTAACTTTGGACCTAATATTAATAAAAATCCAAGATCAGTTATTGATGAACATGGAAATGAAACAATATTTAATTCATTGCAAGGTTATGGAAATATAGCAGAATGTGTAGGATCAGGTACTGTTAGTTATGGCGCAATGGCTTGGAGATTTATGGAAGAGGATTTTAAAATGAAATCCAAATATGGTCATGTTGAAGGCTCCACACTTGAAGATTGGCCAATTTCCTACCATGACCTTGAGCCTTTTTATGAAAAAGCTGAATGGGAAATAGGAGTTTCAGGAGATGATACCAAAAATCCATTTGCTTCAGAAAGAAAAAAACCATACCCAATGCCTGCTTTTGAGATAAATAAAGAAGGAAAAATTTTAGAGAAAGCTGCAAAAAGACTTGGTTGGAATCCATTCCCTGTGCCAATGTTTAGAAACTCAATACCCTACAATGAAAGAACACCATGCATGCGAAATAGTATTTGTGTAGGAAATGCTTGTCCAGTAGGTGCAAAAAACGGAACTCAAAACACTGTGATTCCTCAAGCAATTGATACTGGAAATTGTGAACTCAGGACTGAATGTATTGTATCAGAAATCGTCCTTGA
>Ga0208390_1000878_pt1 | contig 10999 bp, 5 predicted proteins | sample Knorr_S7_td_Surf_FD_185594 | JGI IMG/M metagenome (GOLD analysis project Ga0208390, IMG submission 185594) | Marine microbial communities from Southern Atlantic Ocean transect - Knorr_S7_td_SurfaceA_ad_6m_LV_A (SPAdes) (version 2) | ecosystem: Environmental > Aquatic > Marine > Oceanic | place...
ATTCAAGTGTAAATCTTGGTAAAAGTTCCATATCTCTATCAGCTTCAACTCTTATTCGGTCTCTTTGGTATGTTCCATAGAGCACATATGCTGCATCACCCTCTCCCAGAGAAGGATCATATGTATACATCGGAAATTGTTTAACAATATTTTTATTCCACTCATTTTGAGTCTCCATATTAATACTAGCAGTTGCTTCTAAACCATCAATAAAAGGAACATCATATGTCAAACTGATTTGACCTCTTAAGTTGTTATCGCGACTAACTTGAGTACCAGCAAATTCCTTTTTCATCATATAAATTGGCGACCAAGGCGATGCTGTTCCAGAGTGTGATGCATAGCTTGGATCCGGATAAACTGGGGGTATTGTTGGTCTACCTGAGGATAATCTATTATACATTTCCGTTAATGGAAAGTTTGCTCTGTCAAGAGTTGTTTGAAAATATGACAAATCTAATTTAGCAGATAACTTATCTGTAAACTGCATATCTAAATTAGTTCTGATATTGTATCTGTCATGTGTATAATCAGCATCACGAAATGCACTTTCAGTATCGGTAAATCCTAATGAAACAAAATAACCAATTCCTTTACTTCTTCCTCTTGCACTTAAATTATGCTGTGTCTGAGGAGTCCAATCTTTATAGGCTGCTTCATACCAATCATAACCATCAAAGTCCTCACCAGTTAAATTATTATAAACCTTTCCTCTGGTAGAATCATAATCTAAATACCCGGGAGACTCATTATCAAATCCTAAACCATTTTCTTCAAGCAGTTTAGCATAATCGTGAACACCTAATGTATTTGGAACTGTAATAGGAGATGACCACGTAGTTGTACCATGATAGGCAAATTTTGCACCTTCGCCTCTATCCGTTCCTCTTTTGGTTGTAACTAATATTACACCATTACCAGCTCGTGCACCATATATTGACGCAGCACCATCTTTTAGTACAGATATAGATTCAATATCATTTGGGTCAACTTGACCAAAAGTAGCAACTATACCATCTACTATGACTAAAGGAGCTTCAAAGTTTCTAATTCTTAATGTTGCGAAAGATGCTCCAGGAAGAGCTCCAGCTTGTCTTGTGGATAATCCAGCAACTTGACCCATCATAAGCTCACTTGTATTTGTAGCAGGCCTAAGTGTTAGTGATTCGGATGATACTGTACCAACAGCTCCAGTTAATGTTTTCTTTGTTTGAGATCCATAACCAACAACAACTACCTCTTCAAGTTTGGATACATCCTCTTCAAGTGTAACTGACATGGAGGATGATAAATCACTAACCTCCTGAGTTATAAACCCTAAATAACTAAATACTAAAACTGCATTGCTATCAACACTTAACTGAAAGTTTCCATCAAAATCACTTACAACTCCGTTAGTAGTATTCATTTCTACAATACTAACTCCTGGAAGTGGATTTCCCTCAGCATCAGAAACTGTTCCTGATACCATTTGTTGAGAAAAAACATTAATTGAAACAAATAGAAAAGCAAAAGATAATAACAGACTTAATACGTTAATGCGTGTTTTTTTCATTGTATACATATTTGTTTAGTTGAATTTTAAAAGTATATAATTATATGTAATTGAGTATATTGCCATCGATTAAAAGTTAATGCAATGATAATTTTTGATGGCTTTATGGTAATTAATGGAAGTATTAGAGGGTCTTTAGATGCATTATTGATAAAAATTAAGGTCTAATTTTAACATCTTTATAATTAAATAGCTAAATTTTGATAGATACGTAACTTTTTAACTTAAAAATTGTAATAATAATAATACTAAAAATAATATTTATGGATTTTTCTACTGTAGATTTTGTAGTTTTTTCTTTGTATGCAATAATAATTCTTTCAATTGGTTTATACGTCTCTAGGACTAAGGATGGAAAAGCAAAAAGTGCTGAAGATTACTTTTTGGCTGGTAAGTCATTACCTTGGTGGGCTATTGGTGCATCCTTAATAGCTGCCAATATTTCAGCCGAGCAATTTATTGGTATGTCAGGTTCTGGATTTGCTTTGGGACTTGCCATCGCTTCATATGAATGGATGGCAGCAATTACTTTATTGGTAGTTGCAAAATATTTTCTACCAATTTTTATTGAAAAAAAACTTTATACAATACCTGAATTTATTGAAAAAAGATTTAGCTCAAATCTAAAAACAATTTTAGCAATGTTTTGGATTGCATTATTTGTGTTTGTGAACCTTACAACCGTTCTTTTTCTAGGCGGAAAAGCACTAGATACAATAATAGGAAGTGGTGATGGTAGTATTTTGATTAACAGTATAATTGGATTAGCATTGTTTGCCGCGGCTTATTCTCTATGGGGTGGCCTAGCTGCTGTTGCTTGGACAGATGTAGTACAAGTTGTTCTACTTATTATTGGAGGATTATTAATGACCTACTTTGCTTTATCCAATGTTACGGAAAGTGGTAATTTCATTGATGGAATTACTCATGTTTATAATACTGCTCCAGAACGTTTTTCGATGATTCTCTCTAAAGGGGAAATTATTACCCCTAATGGTCGCGATGCCTGGTGGGACTTACCAGGCCTGGCTGTTTTGATAGGTGGAATGTGGGTTGCAAACTTATATTATTGGGGCTTTAATCAATACATTATTCAAAGAACATTGGCTGCAAAAAACCTTAGAGAAGGACAAAAAGGAATTGTATTTGCTGCATTTCTTAAATTAATTATTCCAGTTATTGTTGTATTGCCAGGTATTATTGCTTATGTTATGAATTTAGATCCATCGACTGGTTCTTTAAATATTGATCTCTTAGGGGCTGAAGGTTTTTTAGGTAATTCAGGGAATATTGCAAATGATAATGCTGCACCTTGGCTGATAAAGAATTTTGTTCCTGTTGGTTTAAAAGGGTTGATTTTAGCTGCACTAGCAGCAGCAATAGTATCATCACTTGCTTCAATGGTTAATTCAACTTCAACGATATTTACTATGGATATCTATAAATCTTTAATTAATAAAAAAGCAAATGATATAAAAATGGTTAAGGTTGGTAGATTAACTGGTTTAATTGCCTTAATAACTGCAACCATCATCGCGCCTCAACTGGGAAGCTTAGGTCAAGTTTTTCAATTTATTCAAGAATATACTGGTGTAGTTAGCCCGGGTATTTTAGCTGTATTTTTAATGGGGTTGTTTTACAAAAAAGCAACAAATAATGCATCTATTTGGGGTGTAATATTATCAATTCCTATTGCAATGTATTTCAAAGTTGCCCCAAATGGTTGGAGTGATTCAATTATTTTCCTAAATCTTCCATTCATGCATCAAATGATGTTGACATGCCTAGGAACTTTATTTGTTATATATATCATTAGTGGTGTAGAAAACAAAGGCGATGATCCTAAAGGAATTACGTTAAGCAAAAAACTTTTTGAAACTGATAAGGCATTTAATTTAGCAGCTTTTGCAGTTCTACTTATTACAGCATTATTGTATGCTTTATTTTGGTAAAATTTATGAAAAAATATTTACTATTAATTTTCGTTTTCATTATTTCATCATGCAATGACGAATTAGATCCAAAGCCTAACATACTTTGGATAGTAACAGAAGATAATTCACTGCACTACATGAACTTATATACAAAAGGCGGAGCTGAAATGCCTAATGTTTCTTCTTTAGCATCCGAAGGTGTTGTATTTAACAATGCTTTTTCAAATGCACCTGTTTGTTCGGTTGCCAGAAGCACAATCATTACTGGCGTTTATTCACCAAGAATAGGCACTCAATATCACAGAAGAATGTCATTAGTTAAATTACCGGATGATGTTAAGCCTCTACCTGTTTATTTAAAAGAAGCTGGATACTATACAAGCAATAACTCAAAAGAAGATTATAATTTTATTAAAGATGGTGAAATTTGGGATGAATCATCAGGAAAAGCTTCTTATAAAAACAGAAAAAAAGATCAACCATTTTTTCATGTACAAAATTTTCATAATACCCACGAAGGACAATTACACTTTGATCAAGAACATTTAGAAAATGCATTGAAGACCAATAATTTAGACAGTGTCAAACCTTTCCCTTACCATCCAGATACTCCAACTTTTAGATATACTCAATCTCTTTATCACAACCATCACAAAGATGTTGATAAAGAGATAGGGAAATTTATAAAAAAACTTGAAGATGAAAATCTACTTGATAATACCATAATATTTTACTATGCAGATCATGGTGGAGTATTGCCCAGAAGTAAGGGATATATTTATGAAAGTGGTTTAAATGTACCTTTAGTGGTTCGTGTTCCTGAGAAATTTAAAAAATTATCTCCATTCAAGACTGGTTCTAGAACTTCCACTTTTGTAGAATTTGTTGATTTAGTACCGACTGTTTTATCAATTGCTGGAATTGAAATTCCAAGATCAGTTAACGGTAAACCATTTCTTGGTAAAAAATTAAAAAAATCTAAGCTTGAAAAACAAAACACAACGTTTGGCTATGCTGATAGATTTGATGAAAAATATGATTTGGTGAGATCAGTTAGGGTTGGAAAATATAAATACATCAGAAATTATCAACCATTTAATGTTGATGGATTATATAATTTTTACAGGTACAAAATGTTGGCTTACAAAGAATGGTATAAATTATTTCAGGAAGGAAAATTGAATGATGTTCAAAGTCAGTTTTTTAAACCTAGAGCACCTGAAGCACTATACAATATCGATGAAGATCCTCATGAAATAAAAAACTTAGCTAAGGACAAAAATTACATTGAAATATTACTTGATTTAAGGAGAAAATTGAATGATCATTTAGTTTCAATTAATGATTTAAGTTTTATTCCTGAACCACATTTATTAGAAAATGGTCTTGATGATATCGTTAGTTATTCAGAAAAAAATAAAGATTTAATATCTAGATTAATCAAAATTTCAGACCTCTCGCTGAATGATTATAAACAAGTGTCATCTAAAATACAAGATGCGCTAAATGATATTAACCCATGGGTTAGATATTGGGGATTAATAGTAAGTTCATCATTTGGTAGCAAAGCATTAGAAAATAAAAAACAAATAAATTCTATTTTTGAAAATGACCCTGAAAATTTAGTGAGAATGAGAGCTGCAGAGTTTATGCTTTTGAATAATCTTGAAATCAGTGATTCAAAAATTAATTCATTATTAAAAAAATCAAATTTTGAGGCAGAGACAAACCTAATGTTAAATACCTTGGCCAATATAAAAACTTCTAATCCTAATTATAAACTAAATCTGGACAAAAGAGTTTTTCCAGAGAATTGGCTTCCACCTCTAAGAGAAGAAAATGCATTAGTTAACAGAAGAATGAATTATCTTACTGACAGTGAATAAAAAATGAAAAAAATTATTTATTTAATCCTTTTAATATTTTTTATTTTCTCGTGTAATAAAAAAAAATTAGACAATCCTAATATTATTTTAATTGTTGCTGATGATTTGGGTTGGACAGATTTATCTTACATGGGATCAAAATATTATGAAACCCCCAACATTGATAAACTATCTAAAAGTGGAATAACTTTTTTAAATGGTTATGCATCTTCAGCGAATTGTGCTCCAAGTCGAGCTACTATGATGTCAGGAAAATATCATCCTAGTCACGGAATCTATACAGTCAGTCCATCTGATAGAGGATTAGATAATACTAGAAAAATTATACCTATAAAAAATACTGAAAATTTAAGTCTTAATTTTTTTACAATAGCTGAAATGCTTAAAAGAAAAGGATATGTAAACGCTCATGTAGGTAAATGGCACTTAGGTGAGAAAGGACACTACCCAAAAGATCAGGGCTTTGATGTAAATATTGGTGGATGGGAATCTGGGGGCCCAAGAGGAGGTTATTTCTCACCTTATTCCAATCCTAATTTAGAGAATGGTCCTAAGGGCGAATACCTAACAGATAGGTTAACCAAGGAGGCAATAAATTTTATTGATGATAATAAGGATAGTAAATTTTTTCTCCACTTAGCTTATTATTCAGTTCACACTCCAATACAGTCAAAAAAAGAATATTCAAATTATTTTAAAAATAAATCCTCAGATAAAAATCATAATAGAGCCGATTATGCAGGGATGATTAGTTCTCTCGATGAAAATGTCGGAAAGGTTTTGTCTAAAATTGAAGAATTAAATTTAACAGAAAATACTCTAATTATTTTTACATCAGATAATGGAGGAATAAGATCTATTTCAAATCAATATCCACTAAGAGCTGGTAAAGGGTCTTACTATGAAGGTGGAATTAGAGTTCCATTAATTTTTTCTTGGAAAGGTAAGTTGGAAGCTAACAAAAAATCGTATGAAAGAGTTAGTAATATTGATTTCTATCCAACAATTAAAAAAATTGTGGGTTATAAAAATAAGAACTTAAACTTAGACGGATTTGATCTTAATCCAATTTTCAGAGGAAAAAAGTTGAAGGACAGAGCTTTATTTTTTCATTTTCCAGTCTACTTACAAGCATATAATGTACAAAAAGACGATGGTAAGGATCCTTTATTTAGAACCAGACCAGGTTCTGTTATAATTAAAGGAAATTGGAAACTTCACCATTATTTTGAAGACAATGAATTAGAACTGTACAATTTAACTAATGACACTAGTGAAGCTGAAAATTTAAGTATTGTAAACAAAGATATAACAAATAATCTCTACAATGATTTAGATAATTGGAGACTATCTAATAATGCACCGATTCCCACAGAAAAAAACCCAAAATACAATCAAAAATTTGTTGACAGCTTAATCATTTTAATTAAAGAAAAAAAAATAAGCGGAAGATTAAACCAAAATTTAATTAATAAGTAAATCTATCTGGGTTTAATTTGTTGTATTCATCATTAGCCAATAAACCTAAAAAGATTGGATCCATTAAAGTACTAGTCCATTTTTTAAATTCAATACTCAGACTATCATAAATATCTTTTTTATCAAATTTAAGATTTGTTTGCTCTGAAATTTCTTCTTTCAGATTATATAACGCATCGCTTTCTTTATTTTTAATAAACTTGAAGTCACTATTTCTTACAGCAGATCCTTCAATTCTTAATTTAGGATCATTTTGCATGAAATTATTTCTCCAAAACAAAAATTCGTGAGGATCATTTTTATTTTCACCCTTTAGATATGGGATTAGATTCACACCATGTATTTCATTTTTAGATTTAATTTCAGGTGATGTTAATTCTTTTAGAGTTGCAAAAATATCAAGCGAAATTATTGGACTGTCAAAAACTTGTCCAGCTTTGATTTCTTTTGGCCACTGCATAGCGAAAGGAACTCTTATTCCTCCCTCGAATAAATTACCTTTTTTTCCTCTCAATTCACCATTATCAGAATCACCTTTTAGCCTCCCTCCATTATCTGAAAGAAAATATATAATTGTATTATCATAAATTCCTTTTTCTTTTAACTTAGAAATTATATCCCCTACTCCATCGTCAACAGCACTTACCATCGCTGCATAAGTTTTTCTATTTTCATCATCGATGTGGTCGTACCTGTCTAAATATTCTTTTGTGGCTTGAAGTGGACCATGTGGTGCATTGTAAGCTAAGTAAATAAAAAATGGTTTTTCTGAATTTCTATCGATAAAATCAACACTTTCTCTCGAAAGTGCATCTGTTAAATATTCTTTTTCTTCTATTCTTTCATCATTTCTTAAAAGTTTAGTTCTGTAAGCTTGGCCTTGACTTTTAACTTCTGTCTCATCAGCTAAAGTCCAATCTTCAGGGAAATATCTGTGACCTCCAGTCAAAAAACCAAAAAACTCATCAAAACCTCTTTTTAATGGCCTTAAACTTTCATGTGCCCCTAAATGCCACTTACCAACTGCAAAAGTTCTATAATCTGATAATTTAAGCATATCTGCCATTGTTTGTTCAGTTAATGGTAAACCCATATTTGGGTCTTTGGGAGTAAATAATGGATTTTTACCAAAACCAAATGTATCTTGATATCTGCCAGTAATTAGACCTGCCCTGCTAGGACCACAAACTGGATAAGAAACATAACCTTCCTTAAACAATACACCATTACTAGCAATACCATCAATATTAGGTGTGAAAATTTCAGTCGAGCCATTAAACCCAACATCATTGTAACCCAAATCATCAGTAAGAATCAAAACTACATTAGGAAGTTGATTGTTTTTATCACAGGAAAAAAAAAGAATAAGAAGAATACAAAATATTTTTTTCATGATAAGTTAATTAGTCTGTTAACAAAACTATAAAATTTAATTTGTTGTTGTTGTTTAAGACAGTGTTTGAACAAACAGCTATTAACTAATTAAAATCAGTTTTTAACATAATATTTAAAAAATTGTATTTTAATCAATATTCAATTAAATTTAGCTTGAAACTAACTTTATAAAATCAATCACTAATGAAATATAATCTTCTTATACTACTAATTTTTGCTCTATTTTCCTGCAATAATAATACTGATCAAATAAAACCAAATATCATAATCATATATGCAGATGATTTAGGTTACGGGGATGTAAGTTCCTACGGTGTTGGAACATTAGAAACACCCAACATTGATAAAATTGCTAATAATGGAGTTAGATTCACAAATGGCTATGCAAGTTCTGCTACTTGTAGTCCTAGCAGATATGCTTTAATGACTGGAATATATCCATTTAGAAATAAAAAAGCTAAAATTCTAACTGGTGCAAATTTAATTATTGATACTCTTGAAATGACCATTCCAAAGATGCTAAAAACCAAAGGATATGAAACGGGTATTGTTGGAAAGTGGCACCTTGGACTTGGTGATTCAAAAATTAATTATAATGAAAAAATAACTCCCGGTCCTAATGAAGTTGGATTCGATCATAGTTTTATAATGGCTGATACGCAAGACAGAGTTCCAACTGTTTATATTGAAAATGGATATGTGGTTAATCTTGATCCAAATGATCCAATTGAAGTTAATTTTGGAGACAATGATTATGGCTTACCTAGCGGAAAAAAGAACCCAGAATTATTAAGTATGATGTGGCACCACGGACACAATAGTGCAATTGTAAATGGTGTACCAAGAATAGGATATATGAAAGGTGGTGAAAAAGCTAAATGGAGTGACATCGATATGGCTGATAAATTTTTAGATGAAGCTAAAAAATATATAAATAAAGTTAAAGACAAGCCTTTCTTTTTGTTTTACACTCTACAACAACCCCACGTCCCTAGAACTCCTCACCCTAGATTTGAAGGATCATCTGGAATGGGACCAAGAGGAGACGTGATTAAAGAAGCTGATTGGTGTATTGGAGAGTTATATGATCATTTGGAGGAAAATAATATTCTAGAAAATACTATCATAATTATTTCTAGTGACAATGGACCTGTTTTAAATGATGGCTACTTTGATGATGCTGTGGAAAAATTAGGTGATCACACACCTGCTGGAAAACTAAGAGGCGGAAAATATAGCTTATTTGAGGCAGGTACCAGAGTACCATTTATTACTTATTGGAAAGGGAAAACAAAGCCAGAAGTTTCTGATGAGATTGTCTCACAAATAGATTTTCTTAATTCATTTTCTTCCTTATTAGGTTCAGATATTAAATCTAGAGATGGAGTTGACCTGTCTGATGTTTTTTTCAATAATAAAGGTAATGGCCGTAATCATCTAGTGATTGAGGCTATCAAAAGGACAGCATTGAGAAGTGGTAATTGGGCTATGATTCCACCATATGATGGTGCTGAGAAAAATACTAATGTTAATATTGAACTTGGCAATTCTAAAGAATACAAATTATTTAATCTTGAAAATGACCTTTCTCAAAAAAATAATCTTGCTAAATCTGATCCTGAAAAACTTAAGGAAATGATTAAAATATATGGTAAAATCATTGGTGATGAGTCAATTGAAATAAAAGAATTAATATTAGAATAAATTTAATTTTTTACTAATCATCAGCAGGTTTCATATAAATTCTTTTACCATTAATATCATGAATATCACCTGGAGTATAGCTTTCTTTGCGTAATTGGACCTCTTGGAGTTGTCTTCCAACTCCTACTGGAATTTTTCTTGCATCTGCTATTCTTAAATCTATATGTTTTTTTAATGAATCAAGAACTAAGTAATAATTATCATTGTTTACAAGATTATTTAATTCTTGACTATCATTTTTGTGATCATAAAGTTCATAACCAAACTCTCCCTTCTCTCCCCATTTTGTCAATCGATACCTTTCTGTTTTAATTGAATAACCCTGAATACCTGATTCAGAAAAATTAAAACTTCCATGTTGAGAAGCTCTCCATCTAGTGAGAGCACTTTCCCTAACTTTATAAACTGGATCTTTAAAGATTGGCTTAAGACTTTTCCCAACCACATTAGATGGAGTTTCAATTTCCGTTAAATCCATTAAAGTTGGATAAATATCAATTAGCTCTACAGGCGAATTAGATCTAACGCCTTTTTGAATTCCAGGACCAGAAAAAATTAATGGAACTCTTGTAGAATCATCAAATAAAGTTTGTTTTTGCCAATGACCGTGTTCACCTAAATGATAGCCGTGGTCAGATGTGAAAACTATTATTGTATTTTTATCTAAACCTGTTTTTTTAAGTTTTTTGAGTATTCTACCAATTTGTGCGTCAACAAAAGTTGTTGTTGCGTAGTATGCTTCTTTTATTTCCTGTGCCAACTTTTCATTTGATTTATCATTTAAAATTAATTGGTCTTGTTTCCATCTTATTGTTTTTGCTGCTGGTTCGGGAATCGTTTTTAGGTACTCATTACTTATACCTGTATATGGTATTTTAATTTCATTCATTTCATACATATCAAAATATTTTTTTGGTGCTACGTACGGTGTGTGAGGTCTGAACATCCCAACTGCAAGGAAGAAATTTTTTCCATTTTTAGAAAATTTTTCTAATTGTTCGATTGCCTCCGTTGCACCAATTCCATCAGTTTGTTCCTCATCCTTT
>Ga0208390_1000882_pt1 | contig 10969 bp, 9 predicted proteins | sample Knorr_S7_td_Surf_FD_185594 | JGI IMG/M metagenome (GOLD analysis project Ga0208390, IMG submission 185594) | Marine microbial communities from Southern Atlantic Ocean transect - Knorr_S7_td_SurfaceA_ad_6m_LV_A (SPAdes) (version 2) | ecosystem: Environmental > Aquatic > Marine > Oceanic | place...
TAAGTTTCTTCATTTAATGGAAAAAACAATCTATGTTTTTTATTTTCTTGAGATTTACGATAATCATCTTCTATTATCAGTTCATGCTCAATACAGTTTTTTTTCATTATCTTTATAAAAGGTATGAATTGATCTCTTTGTAAACCATCTTTATAAAGGTCTGATATCTTAGTGTTGGATGTTAATATTATTCTAATATTTTCTTTGAAGATTTGCTCAAACAGTTTACCTAAAATCATAGCATCAACAATATTTGTAACTTGAAATTCATCAAAATAGATTAGTGAAACTTTTGATTTCAGCTTTTTTACAAAAAAAACAATAACGTTTTCATTATTACTACTTTTATTTTTGTGAACAAAATCATGAAATTCCAACATAAATTCATTAAAGTGAAGCCTTTGTTTATTTTTATTAATAAGATTAAAAAAAAAGTTTAATATCATTGTTTTTCCAACCCCAACCCCACCATATAAATAAAAAGCTTTTTTCGAATTATCTTTTGTAAAAAATTTTTTTATCGAAAATTTAAAATTATCATTATAAAATTGCTGTAAAGTTTTGATTAGTTGTATTTGATTTAAATTATTTTCAAAATTTTTTTTTTTACAAAATAAATTAAATTGATCAACTAGATTTTTGGACATTAATCTTTTTTGCTTTTAAGTTCTATTCCATATTCAGATCGTGGTCCTTTCCTTAGTCCGTACGGTCCACAAAAAAACAGTGTTAACGGTTTAGTGCCTGGTTTTAGATCAATTCTGTGCAAATTATTTGCAGATCTAAATCCTACATAACCTCTAGATCTCCAAAATTTTCCTGTACTTAATGTTTCCCAATAACCACCTCTCAAAATAACAGTTACATAGGGAAATGGATGATTATGAACCCCCTCACCGTGGTCATCTGCTAACATTTCATGTATCAATATGTTAAAAGGAAACCATCTTGGACGATGCCTAAATAATACATAATATCTATTCATCCAGGGTTTAGCTTCTGAAAATCTTGGATGAGAAGGTCCTCTATCAAGTACTATTTTTTTTCTTCCTAATTTTTCTAATATCTTTAAAAACATTTTAATTTAAGCGAATAATACTATTATTTTTTACCAATAAAATTTTTTTATTGAAAACAAATGGTCTTGAAATCTTTTCTTTATCAATTTTAAAAACAGATTCAGTTTTTCCAGAAGCAATATCTATCTTTAAAAGTTTTCCATTATTTGTAGATAACATCAATTTATTATAACTTGCTATGAAGCCTATTGGTCTAATTTTTTCTCTGTTTTTATTTTTAAAAATATTAAAAACATCCGTAATTCTTATTATATTTCCAGATTTACTATCAATTATAAAAAAGTATCCCTCATTAGAAATAGAAAAAATTAGATTATTATAAAAGATAGATCTTACACTTGAATTAACATCTTGTTTCCAATTTATTAAACCATTATTTAAATTTAGAGAGTAAAGTTCATTTCTATTATTTGAAAAAACTAAATTATCTTGATTAGCAACTAAATCAGATATGATTAAATCAAAAGCGTTTTCATATATCAAGCTACTTTGAGTGGGTGTCTGCCATAATAGAGAGCCATTTTGAGCATTTATTGCAATTATATCACCAATTGAGTTGTTTAAATAAACTCTATTATTCTTCACAATAATTGAGTTTCTTTTGGGTGATTTTAAAAAAATATTTTCACTTTTGAATTTCCAAACTTCAGATCCATCAAGTAAAGAAACACATCTTATTATATTATTCATATCTACTGAATAAATCTTATCATCTAATATTTTTATTTGTGAATTTATAGGATTCTTATTTTTTTTAGACCATAACAAATCACCATTTTCTAAATTGACAGCATAAAATTTTGAAATATTATCAAATACAATTAAGGTTTTTTCTTTAATCGAAAGCGTCAAGATTGGTTTTTGTTTTTTTTCTTCTTTAGAATAAAAATTTTTTTTCCATACTATCTTAAAATTTTCGTCGAACTTAATTAAATTACCTTGATCATCAAAAAAAACAAAATTTTTTCCGTCAAAAACTAATTCTGGCTCAAAGTATTCAAAATCTCTAATTTTTGAAAATTTAAATTTTGAAATCTTGTCAATATCTTTGTTAAAATTTTTTATTGCTAAATTATTCGAAAGGTCATCAGATATAGATATAAATTTTTTAGAAGTATCAATTTTCAAATTTGGATTAAATTCTTTTTTTGTTATTAATTTTTTTTCCAAAATCTTGGAAATATTTTTGGATAGTTTTTCAATTTCTTTTTCTTCAGTCCAAAATCTTGAGTTTGTGTTGAAGGAACATCCGTAGAGAAAAATAAACAATAATAGGATGATGTATCTAGTCACTAAAATCTCTATTCAGTCTTTTTTGTGTTTCTTTAATTATATCTTGATTAGCATTATCTAAAATCAAAATCTTATTAAAGAACTCTTTAGCTTTTTGCTTTTCATTTTTTGAATAAAAAAATTCAGCCAAAAGATAAAATGCGTGAGAACTCCAAATGGTCTGATTGTTAATCAGTGGTTTTAACATTTCTAAAATTTCATTTTCATTAACAAAATCTGCGTTATACAGGGCTTTTTTATAAATTACTAAATTTTTTATATTTTTTTTTAATGATGTTTTATTAATCAATATATCAAATAAATCATTTATTTTTTTTCGGTCTGATATTAATTGGTTATCAATAATAAAATATAATGAAAGTGTTGAATATGTCGGATCTTTTTTATCTATAATCTCTAATAGTTTTTCGACTGTTTTATCTTTTGAGCCATTAGAGAAATCAATGACAGCTGAATTGTAACGTTCTGAAATTTTTTTTATTTGTATGCCTTTATATTCGCTATAAGAAAAATAACTAATAACTAAAATTAATAAAAAAAATAATAAGGCTAATAATATTTTCTTATTATCTTTGAAAAAATTTTTAATCTTTTCATTTCTGGTGTTATTATTAATTATTGAGACATCTTCATCCATAATTAAATCATATTTCTTAGAACATATTGTAATATTCCGCCATTTTTATAATATTCAAGTTCATTTTTAGTATCTATCCTGCACAATGTTTCAATCTTTTTAATTTCTCCTGATGTATATTTTATTTCTACAATTACTTTGTCAGATGGATTTATACCATTTTCAATTTCGTTTACACTTATCAACTCAGAACCAATTAAATTCAAATTTTTTCTGTTAACATTATTTATAAATTGTAATGGTAGAATGCCCATTCCAATAAGGTTGGATCTATGAATTCTCTCAAAGCTTTCTGCTATTACAACTTTTACTCCTAATAATTTTGTACCTTTAGCTGCCCAGTCTCGAGAGGATCCTGTTCCATATTCCTTTCCACCAAAAACAACTAAATCTGTTCCTCTCTTTTTGTATTCAACTACAGCATCATAAATCGGCATAACTCTCTCCTCTGGATATAATTTTGTAAATCCTCCCTCTGTTCCAGGGGCCATTTCATTTCTAATTCTAATATTTGCAAAAGTTCCTCTCATCATTACTTCATGGTTTCCTCTTCTTGCACCATAAGAATTATAATCTTTTGGTAAAATTTGATGTTTCATAAAATATTCACCTGTGGGGCTCTCTTTTTGAATATTTCCAGCGGGCGATATGTGATCAGTGGTAACCATATCACCCAAAATTAACAAAGGTCTTGCGTCTTTAATTTCCTTAAAACCTTCTGGTTGATCTGGCAAATTCTCAAAAAACGGAGGTTTCTTAACATATGTAGAATTTTCTTCCCAATTATAGATGCTACTCTTTTCTGTTTTAATTTGTTGCCACTGTTTCGGACCCTCTGAAACATTTGAGTATCTTTTTATAAACATATCTGCGCTTAAGGAAATTTTTAGAGTTTCCTCTATCTCTTTATTAGTTGGCCAAATATCTTTCATGTAAACTTCTTTTCCGTTTTTATCTTTTCCTAAAGAGTCTTTATATAAATCAAAATTCATGTAACCAGCTAATGCATAAGCAACAACAAGAGGAGGAGATGCTAAATAATTTGCTTTGATATGTGGAGATATTCTCCCTTCAAAATTTCTGTTACCTGATAATACTGACACAGCATAAATATTTTCTTTTTGAATTGCTTCCACAATATTTTCATCTAAAGGTCCAGAATTTCCAATACAAGTTGTACATCCATAACCAACTAAATTAAAACCTAGTTTATCAAGATAAATGTTTAATCCTGCTTTAGCTAAATAATCCGTTACAACTTGAGATCCAGGAGCAAGAGAAGTTTTTACCCACGGTTTAACTTCTAGTCCTAGTTCAACTGCTTTTTTTGCTAATAATCCAGCACCAATAAGTACGTTTGGATTAGAAGTATTAGTACATGAAGTAATTGCGGCAATTAAAATCGAACCATCTTGAATTTTAAAATCTGTTTTAGAAACTTGAGCTATGGAATAATCTTTTTTCTTGGTAATTTCTTTAAAACTTTTTTCAAAGCTTTTTGCAGCATCTGTGAGTAAAACTTTATCTTGAGGTCTCTTTGGTCCAGATATTGTTGGAACTATAGTTGACATATCTAAAGTTAATTTATCAGTAAATTCAATATCATTACTTGCCCATAAACCCTGAGCCTTAGAATATTTTTCAACTATTTCTACTGTGTTTTCATCTCGACCAGAAAATTTAAGATATTTTAAAGTTTCCTCATCTATTGGAAAAAAACCACATGTTGCTCCATACTCAGGAGCCATATTTGCTATTGTGGCTCGATCTGCTAAAGTCAAATTTTTTAAACCATCTCCATAAAATTCTACAAATTTACCAACGACACCTTTGTCTCTTAACATTTTAACAACTGTTAATACTAAGTCTGTAGCTGTAGTTCCTTCAGGCATTTTATTTTTTACTTCAAAACCTATGACCTCTGGAATTAACATTGATATAGGCTGACCTAACATACCTGCTTCAGCTTCTATGCCACCCACTCCCCATCCTAATACAGATAAGCCATTTACCATCGTTGTATGACTATCAGTTCCTACAAGAGTGTCAGGAAATAAATAACTATCACCTTTGTAATCTTCTGACCAAACTACTTTAGAGAGATATTCTAAATTTACTTGATGACATATGCCAGTACCCGGAGGAACTATTCTAAAGTTATCAAAAGCTTGTTGTCCCCACTTTAAGAATGAGTATCTTTCGCTATTTCTATCAAACTCAATTTCTACATTCTTGTCAAACGAGTCTGGTTTAGCCGACTGGTCTACTTGAACAGAGTGATCTATTACAAGATCAACTGCAGAAAGTGGATTAATGGTCTTTGGATCTTTATTTTTTTCTTTAACTGCTTCACGCATAGCTGCTAAATCTGCAACAGCTGGTATTCCCGTGTAATCTTGGAGTAAAACTCTCGCGGGTCTATAAGCTATTTCTGTTTTAGATTTTTTTTCTTTAAGCCATTGCTTAATTGCCTCAATTTGATTTTTGTTTACAGTAATATCATCTTCATATCGAAGAAGATTTTCAAGTAACACCTTTAATGATTTAGGTAATTTTGATACTCCAACTAATCCATTTTCTTCTGCTTTTGAAAGGGAGAAATATTTAAAATCTTTATTATTTATTCTTATATCTGATAATGAGTTATAAGAGTTTTTTTTGCCTGGTTTCATAACTTATATATAAAATGTAATTATGCTCAAAAGAAGAAACCCTGACATAACATAATTAAAGTATTTAATAAATTTCTCATTTGTCGCAAATTTCCTAAGATATTTACCTAAAAAAGTCCAGAAAGTAATACTTGATAATGAAATTATAAAAGCGAATAAAATAACTTGAGTCGCATAACTTATATAATTCTCTCCATATTCAACATATGTTGATACTATAATAATACCAATCAAAACACCTTTTGGATTTAAAAATTGAAAAATAAATGTATCAAAAAAAGAAATTGGATTTTCACTTTTTTTTTCTGATGAGAGTTTTGAAAAACTAATCTTATAAGCTAAGTAGATCAAAAAAAAACTTCCTAAATATTTTAATACATTTTGTATTATTGGAAATAACTTAAAAATATTTACTAAACCAAGAGTTAATGCGATTACTAAAAAAGTAAATCCAAAAGTCACACCAAAAATATGTGGTATTGTTTTTTTTATCCCAAAATTGAAACCTGAATATGATGCAACTACATTATTCGGACCAGGCGTATACGCAGCTACTATCCAAAATAGTGCCATAGATAAAAACTCAGGATGCATATTTATGCTATCGGTAAACCATTTTCAGCCTTTTGGGATGGATGGACTAGTGTAACTTTTCCCTCTGCATCAATTGAGCCTAAAAGTAAAAACTGTGATTTTACTCCAGCTATATTTTTTTCAGGAAAATTACAAATACCAATTACTTGTTTACCAACCAAGTTTTGTTCAGTATAAAAATGAGTTATTTGGGCTGAAGAAGTTTTTACTCCAATATCTTTACCAAAGTCGACCTCTACTACCAAAGATGGTTTTCTAGCTTTCTCGTTTTTTTTAACGGTTAATACAGTTCCAAGTCTTATATCTATTTTTTCAAATTGATCGTAGGTTATTTGTGGTTTCATAATAATAATGTATAATTAACTTAAATATGCGTATTGATAACAATTTACATGAAAAATCAATAAAGATATTGACTGATCTAATATCTTTTAAAACTATTTCAGGAAGCGATAATAGTGAATTAATAGATTATTGTGAAAAAATCCTTAATGACCTCAATATAGAAACATTCAAAGTTTTTGATGATGAAAAAAAGCGAGTTAATTTATTTGGAACCTTAAAAGCAAAAAAACCAAATGGAAAAAAACCTATCATACTATCTGGCCACACAGATGTAGTTCCAGTTTCTAAAGGATGGTCGACAGATCCTTTTAAAGCAACAATCATAAACAAAAAGTTATATGGCAGAGGTTCTTGTGATATGAAAGGATTTATAGCTTGCACACTTGCTTATGCTCCTATTTTAACTAAAAGTAACTTAGATCGCGATTTTCATTTTTGTTATACTTTTGATGAGGAAACAGCATGTATTGGAGCTCCACTTTTAATAAAAGAATTAAAAAAGAGAAATATTAAAAATGGAATATGTATAGTTGGTGAACCAACCAAAATGAAGATTATTGACGGTCACAAAGGAATGAATGAGTATACAACACATTTTGGAGGTCTTGCGGGACATAGTTCGAAGCCTCAGGAAGGTGTTAATGCAATTGAATATGCATCAAGATATATAAATAAATTATTAGAGATTAGACAAGAATTGGTTAAACGTGCTCCTAAAAATTGTATATTTGATCCTCCGCACTCTACTATATCGGTCGGAGGTATATCAGGAGGAATTGCACACAACGTGGTTGCTGATAAATGTAAAGTTGAGTGGGAAACTAGACCAGTAAATGATTCAGATAGTAACTTTGTGAATAAAGAAATAGAAAAATTTGTAAATGATGAACTTTTACCTGAAATGAGAAAAGTGTTTCCAATGTCATATATAAAAAAAGAAGTTATTGGTGAAGTTATTGGATTTGAGAAACTAAATGAGTCTGAGGCATGCGAATTCGTTGCATCAATCACAGGTGATAATTCAAGAAAAGTTGTATCTTTTGGAACTGAAGCTGGATTATTTCAAGAGATAGGTATGAGTACAGTAGTTTGTGGACCTGGCTCTATTGAACAAGCGCATAAAATTGATGAGTTTATTGAACTTGATGAATTAAAAAAATGCCTGATTTTTTTAGAAGGAGTTAAAAATAAATCAATAATTTAAGTCCAGCCACCTACTGACTTAACTTCTAAAAATTCTTGAAGACCATGTTCTCCTGCCTCACGTCCTATCCCAGAATGTTTAAAGCCACCAAAAGGAGTATCGATGGCAATTCCTGCTCCATTAACGTCAACCATTCCAGATCTTAATTTTTTTGCAACTCTTCTTGCTTTTTCTTTATCTTTTGTTTGAATATAATTTGTCAATCCATAAGGAGTGTCATTAGCTATTTTTATAGCTTCCTCTTCATTTTCAAATGGGATCACAGATAAAACTGGGCCAAATATTTCGGTCCTAGCAATTTCCATTTTATTATCTACATCAATAAATACTGTTGGTTTGACATAATATCCTTTTTCAAGACCACTGGGCTTTCCTAGTCCTCCTGCTATTAATTTGGCACCCTCATCAATACCCTTTTTAATTAAAGATTGTATCTTTTTAAATTGTGTTTCTGAAACTACCGGGCCTATGTGTTCACCTTCTTTGTTTGGATCTCCTATCTGTATTTCCTCTGAAAATTTTTTTAATTTTTCAATCGCTTGATCATAATAAGTCCTTTCAACAAGCATTCTTGTTGGGGCATTACAGGATTGTCCTGAATTTTTAAAACATCTCAAAGCACCCCATTCTATAGCTTTTGGATCTGCATCTTGAAATATTATATTGGCTCCTTTTCCACCTAGCTCAAGACTCACTCTCTTAAAATCACTTGCAGCATTTTGTGAAATTAAAGCTCCAGCTCTTGTTGATCCTGTAAAAGAAATCATATTTATATCAGGATGTCTTGTAAGTGCTTCGCCTGTTGTAGATCCATCTCCATTAATTAAGTTGAAAACTCCTGGTGGGAATTTAGATTCATCAATTATCTCAGCTAGAATCATTGATGATAAAGGTGCAAGTTCTGAGGGCTTTAGCACCATTGTACAACCAGATGCAATAGCAGGTATTACTTTTAAGCAAACTTGATTCATCGGCCAATTCCAGGGTGTAATTAATGCACAAATTCCTTTAGGTTCATAAATTAATCTTTGATTTGGGGCGTGATCTCCTAAAGGTTTTTCAAATTCAAAATTTTTTAAATGTTTAATAAAAGACTTTATATGGGCTGCACCAGTGCCTGCTTGAAGTTTTGTGGCAAAATCTTTTGGAGCTCCCATTTCCATAGTAATTGCTTTAGCAATATCAGCCCATCTTTTTTTATAATTTTCATAGAGCTTTTCTAATAACTCAACTCTTTCCTCTTTATGAGAAAAGGACCAAGCTTCATAAGCTTTTTTAGCAGAACTTACAGCATGATCTACATCATCTTTATTACCTAATGAAATAACAGCACTATTTTCTTCAGTTGCAGGATTAATCACTTTGATTTCCTGTTTGCTTTTGGGGTCTAACCATCTTCCATCAATATAAAATTTCTTCTTATTCTCCATAAAAATTAAATACTTTTAATCATTTTTTTGCAAATAAATTTGTCAATTCATATACTATAGTTGCAGCAGCGAGAGAAGTAACTTCAGCATGATCATATGCCGGAGAAACCTCTACAACATCTGCAGATATCAAATTTAATCCTGATAAACCTCTCAAGACATTGACCATTTCTCTTGAAGTCATGCCCGCTATTTCTGGAGTGCCTGTACCAGGAGCAAAAGCAGGATCCAATACGTCTATATCTATAGATAAATATAAAGGATTTTTACCTACTCTTTTCTTTATTCTCTCAGCAATATTATCTGTTCCCTCTGATTGAAATTCATCGCAATGAATAATTTTAAATCCAAAACTCTCGTCATTCTTAATATCATCTCTGCTATATAAAGGACCTCTAATTCCAACATGCATTGATGCATCATCTAAAAATAAATTTTCTTCTCTCGCTCTTCTAAAAGGAGTTCCATGAGTGTAGGGAGCTCCAAAATAAGTATCCCAAGTATCTAAATGAGCATCAAAGTGTACTAATGCGACTGGTCCGTTATTAATTTTATTCACTGCTTTTAAGAGAGGAAAGGCAATCGTATGGTCTCCACCTAAACAAATAATACCCCCCACTTTTTTTAATAACTCCTCAGCTCCTACTTCTATCTGTTTTATCGCTTCATTAATATTAAATGGATTACAAGCAATATCTCCAGCATCAGCCACTTGTTGAATTTTAAATGGCTCAACATCATAACTTGGATGATAATTGGTTCTTAAGTGTCTTGAGGCCTGTCTTATACTTTGAGGTCCAAATCTTGCTCCGGGTCTATAACTTGTACCAGCATCGAATGGCACTCCAACGATTGCAACATCACAACTCTTCACATCTCTTAGCTCTGGTAATCTAGCAAATGTTGAAGGCCCTGCAAACCTGGGGACTTTTGTTCCACTAACTGGTTGAATTGGATCTTTATTAGTTTTTTTTTTCACGTTAAAAACTGTATCACATTCTTTTAATTTGGAATATCTTCTATATTGAGATTTATGATTTATTTTAGATATATAATATTATTCTTTATAGTTTTCAATTCAGCGCAAGCAGATACTATTTACAATCTCATCAAGATTCCTAATTTGGAAATATATGATATTAAAACTCCAAATAAGCTTAGATACTTATACGCTAAACAACCTTTCACAATAGGAGTTGATAATAATATAAATTGTTATGATCCTGAAAAAAAATCTTTAGATAAAAAGTATGAAGTTATTAAGAAAAATTTGAGTAGATATAATGAAGTATTTTTGAAAAAAATAAACTTAAAATATATTGTTCTATGTGAGGATTTATCAATCTCAAATATCAATACAGCAGGTATTCCAGATAATGAAATGAAAACATTAATTCTTGATATAGAATTTAATGAAAAATATTTCGAACGAGTAATTCATCATGAAGTTTTTCACACAATAAATGATAGTTATAAGGATATATTTAATGAAAGCACATGGTCTAGCTTCAACTTAAAAGATTTTGAGTATGCAGAATGTTCCACATGCACCGATAAATTAGGTCTAGAAACCTATAGCAATACTAAGGGTTTTTTCTCGGAATACTCTCAATCTACTGCATCTGAGGATATGGCAGAAGTTTTTTCTCATTTAATGATTGGAATAAACTTAAATAATAAAGACCCAATTTTAGAAAAAAAAATAAATTTCATAA
>Ga0208390_1000887_pt1 | contig 10931 bp, 8 predicted proteins | sample Knorr_S7_td_Surf_FD_185594 | JGI IMG/M metagenome (GOLD analysis project Ga0208390, IMG submission 185594) | Marine microbial communities from Southern Atlantic Ocean transect - Knorr_S7_td_SurfaceA_ad_6m_LV_A (SPAdes) (version 2) | ecosystem: Environmental > Aquatic > Marine > Oceanic | place...
ATATTCAAAGATCTCTTAGAAGTACTTGGATACAATAAATGACTGTCGCTAACCGTACAATTATCACAATTTTCAAATCTAAAAGTGTTAGCGAAAAAATCTATGTTTTCTAATGTAATTCTATCTCCGTCCACAGATGAAAATCCGTAAGCTTGAGTTTTTACTCGTATATTTTCTTCACTAGGATCTACACTCTCGGGAGGCATAAAATAAAGTGTATTGTTATCATTGTCAAAAAACCATTCACCTGGAGAATCAATCAATTCCAACTTGCCTTCTAAAAAATAATAATGATGCTTTGTTTTCCAGCTGGAAACTTCGTCATAACTTAAGGAATTATTGTCACTATCAAAACTAGTTATATTTCTGCTCCAAGTTCTGAAAGCACCTACGTTCAAAATAGCGATTGCACCAGTAGGATCAAATCCGCTCTCATTCAATCCAGTAATATCGATAAGTTCTCCGTTATCATAAGGATACACCCAATTTCCGTCTTCATCCTTGTACTTCTCTGAATCCATCGACCCTTCAGCCCAAGATATTGATCTGTCAAATACGGACCCATCAGAAAAATTGGCATTTGGCCAACGAGCTGGAACCATTTCCTCAAAATCGACAAATAATTGCCAAGCATCGCCACTTAAATTAGTCTGGTATATTCCATCTTGGAATAGTGACCATTCTCCACTGAGGTCGTCTTCTATGTCTCGAGAACCATCAATAACTACTTTTTCATTTTCTGCAGCTTTAAAGATTAGATCATTTTTGTTTTGAATAGATATTGATTCTCTGTATATCCCATGTGATATAATTACGGTATCTCCATCTACCATTGCTTCAGCTGCTTTAGCTATACTCGCAAACGGGCAATTAGCTGAACCTGAATTATCATCACTTCCATTTACTTTGTTCACAAAATAAGGTAAATCATCGTCTTTGGTTTCATTATCACAGTCATCATCAACTTGTGATCCAAAAAATGTAACTGTTGAAGAACGGTTAAGATTGTCTGAGCTATCAAAACTAGATAATTGTGCTAAAAGGACCATGATAGCAATAATTGCATTCAAACTCTTTCTTACATAAATATTTCTAAATTTCATTGTTGGTACCTTCTCATACTATTTAAACCAATTATTGTCAAAACTGATAAAATAGGCATCAAAATGTTAGAAAACTCAGGAATTGCAGCACCGCTATTTTCGTGCCAACTTATCTCATCTCCAGCATATGCAGCTGAAACTACATCCAAATTTCCATCACCATCTATGTCTCCAACAAAAACACTAGATACTCTGTTTATGGAGGAAGCGATATCGCTCCAGGTCCATCCTGCGTCAGGTGTTCCGTCATTCAAGGCTAATCTAACTTTACCACTTGATTGATCGGTTGATGTAATTATGTCAATATCTCCATCGTAATCAATGTCAACTGGAAATAGTGATGTTGGCTTAGTTGGAGTACCAATTTCATAAGTTGTCCAAACGGCATCTCCTGGAGTTCCATCGTTAAGATGCCATGAAACTTTGTTAGCCGTATATGCACCTGAAATTACATCAATATCTCCATCGTTATCCAAATCTGCCGTAGCAACTACGTGAGCATCTGTTAATCCTCCTTTAATTTTGGTCATTGACCAGGTGCCATCGTCAGGAGTTCCATCGTTTTCATACCAATATATTTTGTTTGATTGGTCTGCTTCAAGAATATCTAAATCACCATCTCCATCAACATCTGCTACTGTTACATCATATGATTCTTTACTACTAGAACTTGAAACCACATCATGTGAGGTCCAGCCACCATTATTGGGTGAACCATCATTCTCAATCCAAACTACATGACTTGTCATAAATAATGCTGCAACAATGTCCAAATCTCCATCAGAGTCAATATCTGCTACATGAACTGACATAGCTCCATCGGCATCAGAACCACTAATTACTGTGTTTGTGGTCCATGCTCCATTGCCTGGCGTTCCATCATTTATATGATATAGAATCTTATCACCGCTTCCATCAGCTGAAATTATATCCAGGTCACCATCGTCATCTATATCTGCTACAAAAAGATCTTCTATACCATTGCCGCTGTAATCTTTAACTGTGTGATGCGTCCATCCTCCATCTGATGGAGTCCCATCATTCTCATACCATGCAACTTGATTATCATTATACAATGCAGCAACAACATCCAAGTCGCCATCTCCATCAATGTCCCCGACATGAACCGCTTCAGCTCCATTAGCTGCAGTATTGATGTCTCTGGATGTCCAAGTAGGATTGAGTACAAAATTTGCTGTATTCTCCCACCAAGTAATATCATCTCCAATATTTGCTACAGCAAGAACATCTATATCTCCATCTGAATCTACGTCTTCAGCATAAACATGCCTCGCGCCATCAAAGTCTCCTTCAATAGTATGCTCTGTCCAACCTCCATCTGAAGGTGTACCATCATTTTCCCACCAAGTTACATCATCAGCTCCACTAGCTGAGCTCAATACGTCAAGGTCCCCATCAAAATCAAGATCTTTAACGTATACACCCCAAGCATTTCCGTATGTTGAATCTATAGTTCGTTTCGTAAAGCTTTGACTGCCATCGTTTTCAAACCAATCAATTCTATCTGTATCTGAGCCTTCTCCTCCCGAAGTACCTACAACATCCATATCGCCATCTCCATCGATATCTGCCGCAAAAACAGAATGGGCTTCTTTGTAACTTGTTTGAATGTTATTTTGAGTCCATCCTGCTCCTGTAGGTGTTCCGTCATTTTCCCACCATGCCAGGAGGTCGCCTGCTTCTGAAGCCGCCCCTAGAATATCCAAGTCACCATCTAAATCCATATCTACTGCACGAACGCACATTGCGCCGTATATGTTGCTGTCAATTAGAACTGCAGTCCAATCATCGTCGTCTGGAGAACCATCGTTTATGTACCACTTAATTTTCCCTGAGGTTCCTCCAGCACCTTTCCCAGCTGCCACAACATCTATGTCTCCATCTTCATCAATATCTGCAGCGCGTACATACCAAGCTTCTTCGAGATCAGGATCTATCGTATGTTGATTCCAACCTCCATCAGAAGGTGTACCATCATTTTCCCACCAAGTAACATCGTCTCCACTATTTGCAGCGCCCGTACTCAAAACGTCTATATCTCCGTCTTTATCGAAATCCAAAGCAAAAACTGAGTTAGCACCTGGATAACTACCTGAAATTGTACGCTTTGTAAAACTTTCACTACCATCATTTTCCCACCAACTTATATCTTGAGAAGTACCTGCTGCAGCTCCTAGCACATCGATGTCTCCATCACGATCTAAATCAATTGCATATACATCCCAAGCTGCATCGTAATTTCCTTTTATCGTATGCTCAGTCCAAGTTGGTGTAGTTCTTGGACCAGATTCACCCACTACCCAAAAACCATCTGAAAAATCTTCCGAATCATCCCAGGAGATTAAATGATAATATGCTTTGAAAGTGTCTTCGATTTTAGGAACACTTAATTCTAATTCATTACCGTAAGAAGCTGCTAGCACAATTTCTGAAAAATCCCATGACCAATCAAAGGAATCATTACCTACAAAATTATACAATTTAGCTGAGTTGACAATGCCATTTTGCCCCATTATTTCTATTAAATTGTCCGCACGAAAAGTATCATTTACTTCAAAGCCAAAATATTCTGAAGTATTCGTGTCTAAGAAAATATAAATGGTATCTTCACCATTCTTCTCAGGTAAGTTTGATGGTTCTGAAATTGGAGTTACAGTGTTTAAGCCAGTACCTGGAACATAAGAATCAACCGGCATTTGCTTTGCATGCTTCATTGGAACAATAGAACCACCCAACATTTCTCCGTAAACTTTAAGATAGAAAAAAGAATTTGTATCATCAGAAATTCCTTTATAATTTTCGATATCAACATTAGGATTTTCAGTAATTAGTGGTGAATTCTGATACTCATTCCAATCATTATCTGGATATTTTTCAACAAAATTCCAATCATCAAAATAACCATCGATAATCAGATTGCCCGTAGAAGAAGGAACTTCTGGGCCCCTTTGCAATGCGTTAATTGCATCTTTAATAACAATATCATCCGTATTTATACCTAATATTATTTCACTAATATCTGTATCTGCTTGTCCATCTGAGGTTTGCCAAGCTATTCTTTTGGGACTTGATTGGGTTGAAGAAATATCAAATAAAGGAACCCTACATTCAGTATGCTTTGACTTTGCTGCAGTCTCAACATTACTAATCGGAAAGAAAGAATTCCAATCATTATTATCTCGAGAGTCATCAAAACTGTAAAGGACTGAACTCATAATTGTTACGTTTGTGCTGGTTGGACTCTTCTGACCAAATACTTCAACCATGTAATCTGCCCCCATTCCAGGAACAAAATACCCCGTTTCTGAAGATTCATCTGTATCTATAAAAATTCTAAGAGTATGCCCCTCGGGTGAGAAAAAAAGAGGCTCTTTAGTAACTGTGAGAATGGATAAATACAACTCATCCTCGAAGGTAGCTACTGCTTCTAAATCAATATTTGAATTTGACGATTCCGTAACTAGTTGCTCAGTATCAATATTAGCCCAGTCACCAGCATTACCATCAATCTTAATCTCATCCCTATTAGATGAATTATCATTTAGGTAATAGATACAACCCCCTCCTAGCAATAGTGCAACTAAAATAACTACAACTGATGTACGTACAGGCTTCCTTTTACGAGATTCTAGTTCGATCTTGGAATAGCCTCCCACTCCTTTGCCATCTTTTAATCCATTGCCATTTGTCAGACCGTTACCATTTGTCAAACCGTTACCATTTGTCAAACCGTTACCATTTGTCAAACCGTTACCATCTTTCAAACCATTATCTTCCATAACCTCTGTTTAGTACGAAGGGCAGTATAAATCTCTATTCGGAGAAATACTTATTTGATATGCTTGCTATAGTAAGATAGTGAAGTACGTTTTAACGATAGTAGCACTTGCATTTTTAGTCTTTTCTGCCCAACCTAGTGAAGCTGTTGAAGCATTGCATACATATGATTCAATGAAAGAAGATACTAAAGAGCTAGCCAGTCTATATCCTGAGATTGCAATATACTCAGAACAGGGGATTAGTACTGGACTAGATTTAGAAATATTTTCTGTCGACGTAGCCCTGAACATTACAGAACTTTCTGATGAAGAATTACACGCGTTACCAACTATGTATGTTGATGGTACGCATCATGGAAACGAGGGAATGTCTGCTGAAGCATCTTTCCTTTTCTTACAGGATGTCCTACAAAGATCTGCAGCCGACCCTTCTTACTTAGAGGGTAAAAGATTGGTTGTTACTCCATCTGTTAATCCTGATGGATATGTTTTAGACTGTCGAAGTAATTGGAATGGTGTCGATCTAAATCGAAATTATCCCTACATGTGGGGAATGTATGGAACAAGTGATACTCCAAACTTTTGCCCAGTGTCTGGAACGTACAGAGGTGCTAGTGAGGGAAGTGAAATTGAAACTCAAGTGAATATGGAATTTATGCGAAACATGAATTTATATGTTTATTTTTCAGCCCATACTGGCTCAAACGACATTGTATTGCCTTGGAAAATTACGGGTGAATTTGCAGTTCCAATTGCAGATTGGGAATTGTATGAATATTTCTTAAATGAATCTACAAATGTTTCTGGCCTTACATACAGAGATCCAGGAGGTGCTGGTGAATCTATTGCATGGGGATACGGTGCTAGAGCGGCACTAAGCCTCATAGTTGAAGTTGATGATATGCAATGGTCTCCTTTAGTGTCTACAACTATTCGAGGTGCCTTGAGCAACGAATTACTAATGTATGATTTAGCATGGGAAAACTTAGAACTGGTAGGGGGACATTTACAAATTATTGATGAAACTTACAATTCAGTCACATTACAAAATATTGGTTGGGGGGCTGCTTACAATGTAACTGCTGGAAATGAGATAATTGAAAAGGTTGAAAGAAATCAAATAATTACAATATCTAAAAATTCTAACTTCTTACAATATAATAGGCTGATTCATGAAGGTGAAGAAGCTGATTTAACTCTAATTAGCATGAATCTGACTTCAATGCAAAATCCCGAAAATGGAGATACGCCATCAATCGGTTTTATTTCGGCCAGTCTGACTTTACTAGCAATAGCAACCTCGAGGAAGAGAAATGACTATAATAATTGAGAATAACAAAAACGTAAGAACTATAATCTTAAACAGGCCTGAAAAATTAAATTCAGTAAATTTGAAAATGGCTACAGAATTAAATCAAGCTGTAAATAATGCAGCTAACGATAAATCTGTCCAATGCTTAGTAATTACAGGGAATGGAAGGGCTTTTTCTTCAGGTGGAGATGTTAATGAAATGGGAGAACATCTACCTAAAGCTGGTGACTTATTTTATGACCTAACCGAGCAAATACATTCGATATTTTCTACAATCTTAAGAATGGAAAAACCTGTCATTAACTCACTGAATGGAATTGTCGCCGGTGGATCTTTAGGATTTGCTTTAGCTGGCGATTACCGAATCGCTTCAGAATCTGCAAAAATCTTGAGTGCACATTTCAAGAGAGGTTTTGTACCTGCTGGAGGTGCTACGTATATTCTTCCAAGATTAATTGGTCTTGGAAAAACTCAAGCTCTCTTTTTTGGTGGTAAGACTCTAAACTCTGAAGAAATGCTAGAATGGGGATTAGTGCATGAGGTTGTAAGCGATGAGGGACTGAAACAAAGAACTATGGAAATGGCAAAGGAAATTGCCGCAGGACCAAAAACTGCTCTTGCTGAAACTAAAAAACTTCTACTTAAATCTGAACGACTATCATTAGATGAGGAACTAAAAAAAGAACGTGAAAAGAATAGAGACAGCGGTAATACTGGAGATGCTGTGGAAGGAATCAAAGCATTTCTAGAAAAAAGAGAACCTAAATTCGAATAACATGGAAATAAAAATCTCAGATACAGAATTAAAAGAAATAACTAGTATATTTTATCGAATATTAATTCCCAGACCTATTGCTTGGGTTTCAACTGTCTCTGGAGAGGGGATAGATAATTTGGCTCCGTTTTCATTCTATGGTGGCGTAACTGCAAACCCGCCTATAGTTTCGTTAGGAATAGGAAAGAGAAAAGGAAAACACAAAGATACAGCTCAGAATTTGCTTGACACAAAAGAATGTGTTATCCATTTGACAAATGTTGAACTATCTGAAAAAATGGTAATGACGTCAGCTGACCTACCTCCTGAAGCTGATGAGTTTGAGGTGGCTGGAATTAGTAAATTAAAATCCACAGATGTAAAACCTTCAAGAATAAAGGAAGCTCACATTGCGATGGAAGGGAGATTATATCATCACATAGAAGTTGGAAACACACCTGGTGATATGATTTTAGTAGAAATTATTAGAATTCACATTGATGATTCGATCTTAGATAATAATGGCAAACCCGATGTTGCAAAAATCGACCCTCTTGCCAGATTAGGCGGAAGAAAGTATGCTTCATTGAACGAAGCATGGGATATAATTCGTCCAAACTAGATGGCGGGCTCGGGGGGATTTGAACCCCCGGATCTGGGTTCGAAGCCCAGCATGTTTCCAAGCTACATCACGAGCCCTGAATGATTTCTAGTTCCTTGGGTTGCACTTATGCTTAACGGTATTGTCTTTGTATAACAATATTATATCGTATTTTGTAAATTAAGTAGAGATTTATTGCTTATTAACAAAGATTAAAGGTGAATTCCCCGAAATTTGGCTTTCTAAAAAATTCCACTCAGATATCATATCCTCGGCAGATACTATCGATCCTCTAATCTTTATCCATTCAAGTAATGTAGATTTTCGATAATCTAAGCCCAATATATTTACTACATTTTCTTCGTAGTTTCGTATCCAACTAACTAACTCACGAACTAGAGATACACAGTTAGGTAACTCCGAGGGAATAGGAAAATTTAGCTCAGGTAAGTCTTTCTTTTCCCAGGGTGGATTTTTAAGATTTAATTTACGTGAATACTTAGGTAAAAAATCATACCTTGGTAAAAAAATTCCTTCTTTCTGATTGTTACCATAGAATACTCCAAATGCTCTAAGCACTACACATTTACCGTTTGGTAAATTTAAAGAATAAATACTATCACAATCTTCACACTTAAATGTGGGCTCAATTCTCTCAAAGCCAACTTCCATTAACCAGTTTCCGTCAGGTCTTTCAATATCTCTACCCCAACACCATACTTGTTGACTCAATAATCTGGCAGCTCGAGAAATTAGCACTTTATCGGGGCTAAAGCTCTTAACTGTCTGAAGATTCACGGAATTCAGGATTCCTTGATAATTAAAATTGAAGCAATATTCGATAACATCCATGATGAGGCTGCCATTAGTTGAAGCCAATCACCAGTAGAGGTAATTCCATAGACAAATACGCTAATCATCCAGCAAAGACTAGCAAGTGTTTGCCCTATCCATTCAAAACTCATCATTTTGCTAAGACGTGTTTCTACATGTCGTGAATCTAAACTCAATTTTTCTAGTGATTGATTATCGCCGCCAGTTAGCATGTTAAACACTCCTGACCACAGCAAGATAAGTCATCAAGATACATACCCCATTCTCTATATGTTTTAATGAACTCCTCTGTAGGAATATCAAAAGATGATGCTATAGCCTGAGCTACAACAGCAAAGCGTTGACGGTATTTATATATGAAACAAAAGTCATGATTGTCATGGCGGACAGATGGACCACACAAAAACATCCCGGGAGTTATTGTAGACTCGTCGCGCTCACTGAGAAGAGGAAAACCATCTTCTCGCTTTTCAAATAAATCTGAAACAGAACTTTGGCTACCCACAAATCCACTAGCCAAAAGTGGTTGAGTTTGAGATTTAAAAATTTGACCTTCAACGGTTTTAACGCTGTAAGTTTTACCGGATTGAGATACTGAGATTATTGGAGTTTCTGAAAATAATTCTACATTTTTGCCAAATGCACTGTCTCTCATACGCTCGTATGAAAATGTTGACAATGAAACGCTTGGGTCTGAACTCTCTTCGTCCCAAGGATTATCTTTATCAAAAAGTATTACTTTCTTACCCTTCTTTGCAAGGTGGTATGCTGCATCAACTCCGCTTTCATAACCTCCTATTATAATTATATCATCACCTTCCATAGCGCCATAATTAGGAACTGTAGAAGTATGTCGGCATAGCTCAGCGCCTACGAATCCATCGAGGCGAGGATATTGAAATTCACCAGCAGCCCAAATAAGATTTTTAGATAACAAGGTTCCCTCATCTGATTCAAGATTAAAGACACTTTTCTTCTTACTAATATTCTTTATGTCGGTGTTTTGAAGTATAGGCAGGTCAAAGTACTTTGCAATATCAAGCAAATGCTTAGCAAATTCTTTACCATTAGGGTGCTCTATCTTCATACTGAAAGCAGGTGAAATACCAATTGCTATTGAATTCAAATCGAGCATTCCAATTGAATTGCTTGGGAATGAAGGTGTGATGAATCTAGTTTCGTCCGGCCATGAAATAAATGATGAACCAACAGTGTCTCGGTCAACAATCAGAAAGTTCTCAACTCCGGCATGCTGAAGTGAAATACCTACGCCAATGCCTGCCGCACCTGCACCAACAATTATAGCATCGAATTCTTTTGAAAGATCAATCAATGTTACGTCTTCATTCTCTGAACTGCCCTTAGTGTCACTCGCCATATACTGCTGTTAACAGGTAATATAAAAAGATTATTATTCTAATAGGATTCTATTATTTTAGTTCATTAATTAATTCAGATACGTTTGAGACTTCAATGATAGACAAAATTTTCTTTCTTGTTTCACTATGGCTACGTAAGTTTTCGGCCATAGTTTTAACACGTTCCCTTTCAAGGTTAGCAAATCCTGAAAGTTGCCTTATTGACGATTCCATATTCAAAGCAATCTCTTCCGGTGTTTTACCTTCTATTCCTGATTTAGTCATAGAACTTTCTAACCTACCTCGCTTGAATAGCTGCCATGTAGAAATATTTTTAGTGTAGGCTTCGGTGAATGAAACTTCATCCATGTCAATTCCGATTACATCAATTTCTTTAGAATCTGAAATTTTAATCGCGGTACTGAATGAAGGTGGAGGTAATTTAACTCCTTTATCTCCTACTATTTTACGCAGACTTAAACCATAAATTTCATCCCAACCAGACATATCATAAGGCTCTCCATCCCATTCCCTAGTACCATTGATTTCTTCTGGACCTATGCCTAGTGCGACTAAGTCCGGATCGAATGAATCTATTTCTCTTTCAACAATCTTTGACTCAGAAACTAAACCTTTTACTGTGGATAAAATCCGGATTTCAGCATCTTCCAGAGTAATGGTTTGTGGGTTCATTAATAATCTAAATGAAGAGGGTACTAAAAACTCAAAGGCTTGCAAGAATGATTTTGAAAACAACCTTTACACAAAAGATCTGAACAGCCTTTACAGCTATTTGTCGCTAAATTTCCACATTTTTTGCAGTTACCTGCAATCACTCAGTTCCTTCCCAGCGAGAAAATATATCTGAATCATAACCAAGTAGATCTAGAACTCTTCCAACAATAAAATTTATATTGTCGTCAAGCGTTTTAGGCTTATTGTAAAACGCAGGCGATGCTGGTACCATAAGCGCTCCTGCTTTTGACAATTTTAACATATTTTCAATGTAAATTGTGTTTAGAGGTGTTTCTCTTGGAACTAAAATTAGAGGTCTATTTTCTTTTAGCATTACCAAAGCAGATCTTGTAACTAAATTATCAGAGATCCCTGCTGCGAGCTTACCTAGTGTAGTGCCTGAACAAGGAATCACTGCCATTGCTTTAGCTTTG
>Ga0208390_1000894_pt1 | contig 10881 bp, 10 predicted proteins | sample Knorr_S7_td_Surf_FD_185594 | JGI IMG/M metagenome (GOLD analysis project Ga0208390, IMG submission 185594) | Marine microbial communities from Southern Atlantic Ocean transect - Knorr_S7_td_SurfaceA_ad_6m_LV_A (SPAdes) (version 2) | ecosystem: Environmental > Aquatic > Marine > Oceanic | place...
GCTGTTCGCCGATTAAAGTGGTACGTGAGCTGGGTTTAGAACGTCGTGAGACAGTTCGGTCCCTATCTGCCGTGGGTGTTGGAAACTTGAGAGGAGCTGCCCCTAGTACGAGAGGACCGGGGTGGACATACCACTGGTGGACCTGTTGTCGTGCCAACGGCAGTGCAGGGTAGCTACGTATGGACAGGATAACCGCTGAAAGCATCTAAGCGGGAAGCCCCCCTCAAAACAAGGTTTCCCTTGAGGGCCGTGGAAGACCACCACGTCGATAGGCTGGGTATGTAAGCATAGTAATATGTTCAGTTTACCAGTACTAATAGCCCGATTGGCTTGATAAGATTCAGTAGAAGATTTCATTTAGTCAGATTTCTTGGATTTAGTATTTTTTTATGGTTTGGTGGCTATAGCACGAGTGAAACACTCGATTCCATTCCGAACTCGACCGTTAAGCACCGTAGCGCCGATGGTACTGCGTCTTAAGACGTGGGAGAGTAGGTCACTGCCAAACCTTAAAAAAATACTAATTGTATTACTCTTTAAATTGCGATGATTTTAACGCGGGGTGGAGCAGTCTGGTAGCTCGTCAGGCTCATAACCTGAAGGTCAGAGGTTCAAATCCTCTCCCCGCAACCAAATAATTTCTTCTACTATTAATATTTGACTCTCATTATTGGCAAATAAGTGCTAGTTTTTCTGGTTTTTAATATATTTATTATTAACATAAAACCAAAATACAAGTTATTAGATTTGTGAAAAAAGTCTTAAGTACTTATTGAAAACCTTTATTAATTTTACTTAATCTTTTGTTCAATTCCTTATTTATATTTTTTATTTCATAAGGTTTCATTTTTTTCCACCTTTGACATTCATTACGTGTACGACCACAACCAAGACACCAACCATTAGGTCCAGAAAAATTACAAACATCTATACAAGGACTTTTAGGTTTTTTCATTATGCTTTTATCGGAGAATTTACCAATTTGGAAATATTCATTCTTTTTATTTTTGGTCTTTTAAATTTTCTATGTCTTTTTGCTTTATTTCATTAATTGGCTTTCCTATTTTCCAATTTTTAATTGATCCATCTTCATGCCGAGCAGTGATTACAGTTTCTTCAGGTGGACATCCAGGTTCATGACATCGTAATTCAGCTACTGCTAACGTAGTATTTTCTGATAATTTAAATTGATTAATTATTAGCTCTTTTATATTACGAATAGAATTTCCATCTATCTTCTTTCGTTCAAATAGATTTGACATTTGTTTCTCCAGCCCAAAGTGTTGTCCACAATATATTACCTTTAGTGTCTCCAATAAGTATATGTGATAACCCAGAAGTTAAAGCAATTGCAGTTATCTCATTTCCACTTGAGCCTTTTAAAACAATTGGCTCTTTATTTTCTACAATCTCTGCCAATAGTACAGCACCATCTCTAAATCCTGCTATAACTGCTTTTTCTTCTGGTAAAGCATGCACATATGTTGATATTTGCTTGCCACCATTAGCAACACAAACTGGGGGTCGTCCCATAGGTCCATCTTTTCCGTCAAAAGGCCAGCAAATTGCTTCGTCTGCTCCTGATGTAACTAAATGAGGTGTATCACCAACCCAGGAAAAGCTCTTCACTTTTGCTGGATAACCAGTCATAGCTAAATCTGCTTTATCTCTTATTCGCCAACCATGAAGCGCATTTTCTTGCATTGCTGTAACAACATATTTGCCATCAGGACTGAATGTTACAGCTCCATGAAAACCTTTCCAAATTAGTTTTTTGGACTTCCATCTTCTATCGCCCTTTTCCCAAATTGTAGTCCCTCCATAATGTGCGACTGCCAGACGCTTTCCTTTTTTGTCAAAAGCAAGTCCACCTACAGTACTTGAATGTTTAAGTATTGTTGGTTCAACATGATCATTGGACCAAATGTAGACAGATGAACCAGAAGAGCAGACACTTATGCCGTCCTTTGCTGCAACACAATCAACCCATTTAGAATTGAAATTAGCTATTTCTTCAATTTTACCATCAACTGAAATTTTTAGGAATCGTCCATCATCTCCGCCAGTTATGATATGACTTTCGTGAGCATCAACACATAGAACAACACCTTCATGCGCTTTTACAGTAGTATGAGCATGATGTGGACGAAAAAAACGTACATTACCATCTCCAAAACAAACTGCAATACTTTCGCTTACTGATATTGCCCCTGTTACAGGTGCTCCAAATGCATGCTGTATTCCTCTTTTTTCTAACTCTGTTTCATTAAATCCGTGACGTCCAGGGCGTCTACGAGGTGAATCTTCAACTACGTTATTTTGCAAGATTCAAAACCTTCTTTTAGTCCCATATTATTAATATCTCTACCTATAAATACAATTCGAGAATTACGGGGCTGGTTTTCTGGCCATTTACCCATCGGAGATCCATCCATCAACATGTGGACACCTTGAAATACAAAACGTTCGTTCTGTCCTTTAAAATCCAGAATGCCCTTAGACCTTAAAATATCTTGCCCCTTTGTTTGTAAAAGTTTTCCAAACCAATCTTGGAATTTTTCAAAATCAAGAGGTGTGTCTGAAACAAAAGAGACACTTGTTATATCATCATCGTGATCATGATCATGATCTGATTCAAGAAAATCTGGCTCTACTTCCAGAACTCGATCCAAACTAAAAGCATTTAAACCAACAATTTCATCAAGTGGAGTCACACATCTTGAAGTTCTAATAATTTTAGCATAAGGATTAATTTTACGAATACGCGCTTCAACTTTTTCAAGTCCATCACTTTTTATAATATCTGTCTTGTTAAGTAAAACCACATCAGCAAAAGCAATTTGTTCTTCCGCTTCGTGGTGTTCTCCTAATTGATTTTCGAGATGTACTGCATCTGCTACAGTGACAATAGCGTCAAGCTTAGTACGATCTGCAACATCCTGGTCTACAAAAAATGTTTGAGCAACAGGAGCTGGATCGGCAAGACCAGTAGTTTCTACAATAATAGCATCGAGTTGATCAGCTCGCTTCATTAAACCACTTAAAATACGAATTAAGTCTCCTCTAACTGTACAGCATATGCATCCGTTGTTCATTTCAAAAACTTCTTCATCAGCATCTACTACTAAATCGTTGTCTATTCCTTCCTCCCCAAATTCGTTAACAATAACTGCGTATTTTTTTCCATGCCTTTCAGTAAGTATACGATTAAGAAGCGTTGTTTTTCCTGCACCAAGGAAACCTGTGAGAACAGTTACGGGTACTTTTGAAGTATTATTCATGATTTTATCCTTTAATATTAATTTATATGCTGGAAGTACAATTTGCGCACTGACCGTGAATTTCAAAAATAGGTTTATTAGGTAAGAAACCAGTACGTTTAGAGAGTTTTTTTATACTTTCGGTGAAACTAGAATCAAGATGTTCAGTTACATTTCCACAGTCATCGCATATTTCAAAAATTGCAGTTTTTTTATTGTGATTTTCACAACAGACTGTCCAGGCGTTCAAGGACTCTATTTTATGAATTCGACCTGAATCGGTCAATTTTTCTAGTGCTCTGTAGATTGTAGTTGGGGCAATCATTCCTTTAGATCGTAAACCATTAAGTAATTCATAAGCTGTAAGTGGGTTAGCTTTATTCTTTAAATATTCAAATACTATTTCTGAATTGTTTAAATCTTTATGAATTTTTTCCATTTAATTACCTAACTAAAAAAAATGAATTTTATAATTATAATGTTATAACATAACATATAATCCTTGACAATATATTTGACGATGAAGTACTAAGTTATGTTATAATATAACATACAGTTTACTCATGGAATTATACAAACCTACCTTATCAATCTGTTTATCCTGTCGTGACGGTCGAGAGGAAATTTATATGACTAGAGGAGGCAGGAGATTTGCTAAAAAATTATTAAATAAGAACTTGCTAAAAAAACAAGTCAATTTAAGGGGTATTAACTGTATGAGTAATTGTAAGCGAGCATGTACTATATCTTTAACTGCAAAAAAAAGTTTTACTTATATTTTTGGAGATATTGACCCAGAAAATTCTGAATATTCGGAATCCTTAATAGAGTTAGTATCAAAATATTCTTTAAGCTCTGACGGATTTTTAAGGCGTCGTGACAGACCACTACTTTTTCAATCAAGCATTCTTGGAAGACTTCCTCCAATTCAATCTAATTCTGCAATAGTTACTAACTTAAATAATGGGTTTCCTGATGACTAAAGCTGTATCTGTTTCTGTTAAAGATGCCACTTGGTCATTACCATTAAACAGGAAAAAAATATTGCATCCAATTAGCTTCGATTTAGGACCAGGAAAAATTCTTGGTGTTGTCGGTCCTAATGGTTCAGGAAAGTCAACTCTTTTAAGGCTATTATATCGTTTTTATAAACCAACTTCAGGATTGATTAAAATAGATGATACGAACATCTGGTCAATTTCTAACAAAGAAGTAGCTCGAAAAGTGGCAGTAGTTTTACAAGAACAACCTTCAGATTTTGCCTTAAATGTTTTTGACATTGTATCGCTTGGACGAACGCCTCATCGTAGTTGGGGTAGTAGTACAAATGGAATTCATGATAATAAAGTTGTAAAAAAACGCATTAGAATATCTATCACTTCTAGAGTTTGCAGATAGAAAATTTAACACTTTATCTGGTGGTGAACGTCAACGTGTAATGGTAGCAAGAGCTATTGCTCAGGAACCAAGTCTTCTAGTGCTCGATGAGCCTACAAATCACCTTGATATTAAGCAACAGCTTGAAGTACTTAATTTAATCCGAGATTTACCTCTAACTATTATAACTTCATTACACGACTTAAATATGGCTTCTTCAGTTTGTGATGAAGTTTTACTTTTGAACCATGGTTATTCTCTAGGATTTGGAACTCCTAAAGATATTTTTTCAGAAAAAACTATTTCAGATGCTTTCAACGTTAAGACACGTAAAGAGGTCTTGATGCCTAGTAATTTAGAACATTTAACTTTTCATTTATAAAGGAGATACTGATGAAAATTTCAATTATAACTAAGAGTCTTATTGTCATTGTTTGTTTTTTTATTTAGCAGTAGTAGCTAAAGGTAAAACTACAGTAGAAAGCTGTAATAGAATTGTAACATTTGAGGAACCACCCAAAAAAGCAATTTCAAATGATGTAAATTTGACTGAGATGATGCTTGTATTAGGACTCGCAGAAAGGATGGTAGGATATACAGGTATTTCAGGCTGGAAAACTCTTGATGAAGAAATGAGGGCGGGAGTTAAAGAATTACCAGAACTTTCACAAAAATATCCTTCTAAGGAGGTATTAGTTGGTGCGGATGCAGATTTCTTTTTTGCTGGTTGGAATTATGGAATGAAAGTTGGTGGTGAAGTTACCCCTGAAACTTTAGAACCATTTGGGATAAAAGTATATGAGTTAACTGAAAGCTGTATTCATATAATGAATAAAAGCAAAGCTAATATGGAAGATATGTACAATGATCTCTTAAATCTTGGTCGTATTTTTAATGTAGAGAATAAAGCAAATGAGCTTATTAATAAGTATCGTATGGAAATTCAGGAATTAACTCAGAATATAAATACTGATGATCCCTTACGAGTATTTGTTTATGATAGTGGTGAAGATACTCCATTTACTGCAGGGTTCTATGCAATGCCGACAGCTCTTATTGAGGCATCAGGTGGTATTAATATAATGAATGATTTTAAAAAGAGTTGGGGTACTGTGACATGGGAAGAAGTCATAGATAGAAATCCAGAGGTATAGTAATTGTAAATTATGGCAATGTAACTGCTGATCAAAAAAAGGATTTCATGATGTCAAACCCTGCATTTGCAGGAATAGATGCAATAAAAAATGACCGTTTTGTTACTTTAGAATATGTAGAGGCTACGCCAGGACCCAGAAATATTAAAGCAATAAAAAAACTCTCAGAAGCATTTTGGAATAATTAGGGTATTGAGGAAATAAATATTCATTTAATTTCACCAAATTTCAAGGTTGGTAAGGTTTCTTTTACATTTGGAGCGATTATTACTATCCTAATTTCTTTATCGGTTGCAATCTCAGTTGGCTCGGTTCCAGTTCATTTAAGTACGGTTTGGGGTGTTATATTAAATAAGCTTTACCCAGAAACAGTTGAACAAACTTGGAGTAAAGGTAGAGAAGCTATTATATGGGATATTCGTTTCCCAAGAGCACTTTTAAGCATGATGGTAGGTTCAGGCCTAGCTATAGTAGGAGCAAGTCTTCAAGCGGTTACCCGCAATCCTCTTGCAGACCCACATCTACTTGGTATTTCTTCAGGTGCTGCATTTGGAGCTATTCTTGCCCTTTTACATACTGGATTATTTGTAGGTCTGCTGACAGTTCCCCTTTTCGCATTTATGGGAGCTTTGGTTGCAACAATTATTATACTTGGAGTATCAAGATTTACTGGTGCAACTAGTGCAGACCGCTTAATTTTAACTGGGGTTGCTGTTTCTTTTGTAATAATGGCTGGAGCAAATATTCTTATCTTTCTTGGTGATGTTAGAGCAACACATACAGTTGTATTCTGGATGCTTGGTGGGCTAGGTTTTGCACAATGGACTCAGCTTATATATCCGTTTGTTATTTTACTTTTTTGTGGTGCTTGGATTTTCAGTCAGGTAAGTATATTAAATGCAATGACAGTTGGCGATGAAACAGCCTACACACTAGGTATTCAAGTTGCTCGTTTTCGTTTAATTGTTTTTGTTGTTTGTGCACTAATTACAGGGGTTATGGTTGCATTTTCAGGAATTATAGGTTTTGTCGGCCTTATGGTACCTCACATTGTTAGAATGCTATTTGGTGGAGATTATATTCGAGTTATACCATTATCTGCTATGCTTGGGGCAATTCTTTTATTATGGGCAGATATTGCTGCTCGAACTGTAATGGCTCCGGAAGATATTCCCATTGGTATAGTAACTGGGTTAGTAGGTGGAGCCTTCTTCATTTGGTTGTTAGGAAAGAAATAGCCACTAATATGATTTTAGAAATTCATAAAGAAAAATAAATTTAAAATAGAAGATTCATATAAAGACTTAAATGAATTTTGTAAAATTCATAATTTTTCATATAAGGTTATTGCTTCATCATTTTTCTCTAAGCAGGTTGCTATTTAAATAATTAGCAACAAAAAATTCTACAAATTACTTTTTTTATTTATTTATATTATCTTTCTGAGATAATACTTTTGATTTTAATTATATAAAAATTTTTAATAATTAATCAAAGATGCCATATTTTGTAAAAAAATATATATTTGTTTGTTTATTATTTTTGTTATCAGCTCAGATAATTCAATCTGAAGATAAATGTTCCAATAATCCCAGTGCCTGTACCACTAATGAAATATGCATAATTGCAACTACCCTTAAAAATGGAAAAGTTTTGTGGCAGGGTGAATCTGTAAAAGAGTATGTTTTGGAAGCAAAGAAACGTAATCTTACTGAAGAAATTTGTGCGAAAAAAAATTGTCGTTATGACCCAGTTTATTGTAGTGAAACCTTAATATGCAAAAAAGCTACTAGAAATAATAACGGTGAAAGCGTTTGGAAGGATGATTTTTCGAAAGATTATATCCAAGAAGCAAAAAGTAGAGGATTATCACCTTTAAGTTGTGAAATTAAACAATGCAATGAACATCCCAATCTATGTAATAAAAAAAGACTTTGTGAAATTGCAACTACTTTACAAGATGGTAAAGTTGTGTGGGAAGGAGATTTTTTTAAGGAGTTTGTTTCAGAAGCAAAAAGTAGAGGTTTAACTTGTGATGTAGGATCTAATAGGTGTAATTCGAACTTATGTAACCCTGAATGGTGGGAAGCTGGGGTGTCTCTGAAGGAAGTTGAAAAAGAAATAATGAAAGCGGGTTCTTATGTTGGATATTCAGACAAAAAAGGAAGAAATGCAATTCACTACGCAGCTCAATTTGGATCACCTGAAATCATCAATTTATTGGCTAGAATTGGATTGAACTTAAATCAAGCAGACGCCAACTATAAAACTCCATTACATTTTGCTAATTATGACAAATCAAAATTAATAAAGGCACTAATAAATAATGGGGCAAATATAAATAGCCAAAATAATAAAGGTGAAACACCCCTTCATATAGCAGTCAACTCAAAAAATACATTAACTTTTAAGATGTTACTTAACGCAGGAGCTGATACAACAATAAAAAATGAGGAGGGGAAAACACCATTCGATTTAAATACAGAAATAAATCAGTGTATTGAAAATCTAGCTAATTGTAATGAAATACGACTATGTGAAATTAGTATTACCTTAAAAGATGGAAAAATTGCATGGAGAGAAGATTTTGCTGAAGAATATATCTCTGAAGCAAAAACGCGTGGTCTAACCGAGGAAAGTTGTGGAAAAAACCTTTGCTTTAAAGATCCTGAGTTTTGTAGAAATTCTATAACCAGCTCAAAAAAAGAAATATATGTAAATTATCAAAATAATCTAAATCCTAATAATTTTACTCATTCTTATTTTCTTGCAGAATCTATTTCCAAAATTAAAAAATCAAATCTCCCAAAGCTCAATTTAGAAAATCGTACAGCTCCAGAAATTATTTTTTATAATAATCCAACAAAAAATTTAAATCAAAAATCTATTAATCAAAAAAGTTCTGAAGAAAAAGAATGGTGTAAAGATAACCCAAAATTTTGTTCTGATAAGCAACTGTGTGACCGTGTTACGAGATTACCTCAGCGTTCTTTATTTGGGATTGATATATTTGAAAAAACTGAAATCGACTTAAAATATGAAACTGAAGCATTTAATAGAGGTTTAAAATGTGAAATGAATTGCTTTACAAATCCAGAAAATTGTAACAAAGAAATGGTATGTACTCTAGCTACTCAAATAAAAAAGGGGAAATTGGTTTGGCAAGAAAATTATGCACAAAAATTTATAGATGAAGCTAAAAATAAAAACTATCAATGTTTAAAAGAACCTTTAATTTCTTGTGGTAAACTTTGTGACAAAGATTGGTGGAAATTCAATTTAGACCCAAATCATTCTGTCAAAGCAATAAAAAAAGAATTAGCATCAGGTATATCGGTTGACTCTTCAAATGTGGATGGCTCTACCCCACTACACCTTGCAGCTGAATTTGGAAATAGTGATGTAGTTATACTATTGTTGAATATGGGTGCTAACCCTAATGCAAAAAATTTCTTAGACCAAACACCTTTACATCTTTTGGGAGTAGAAAGGGATCCAGAAAAAATTTTAGCTGCCCTCATTACAGCTGGAGGTGATAATTTAGAACAAGAAGATATTTATGGTTATATGGCTCCAGAATATTGGTTAAAAAAAGGACTGCAAATCGACTTGTCTAGAATATACAACGATTTTAAAGACATTTATGACAAGGTTACAAACGCCGAAACGTGGGAGGATAGGTGTAATAGTGATCCAACTGAAACTTATAACATTTGCGAATGCGCTAGCACACAAAGAAATGGAGTAAATATCTGGCGTGGCGAATATGCAAAAAAATATATTTTGCAGGCACAAAAAATAGGGAAAACTTGTGGTGTTGGTGAATTTGAGTCCAAGTTATGTAATTTAGATAGGAAAAGTTTTACAACTACTACCTATGAAGACATAAAAAAAATCATTGATGACGGAGAAAACGTAAATAAACAATGTATTGATTATGATAGTGATTTTGGAGAATTTGAATATCCATTACATAAACAGATAGCGCGTGGAGATCCCAAAATCATTGAGTTGCTCATTAATAACGGCGCCGATATTATGTCAACAACTCAAGCAGGTAGAACAGCTCTACACCATGCAATGACATTTAATTCATACTTTGAAGAATGGACCCCCCCCACTAATCAACCAATCGATTATCCTGGAGTTGTAAAAATATTAATAGAAAATGGTGCAGATATAATGAGTAGAACTCATGCAAGTCTTAGTGACGGAGGAATGAATAAACATGATACTCCTATGCATAGTGGTGTAGTCTATGGTTCACCAAATAGTATGAGACTTCTTTATGAAAATGGTGCCGACATCTATGCTGAAAATTCTTCAGGAGAAACTGTTTTATCATCTTATCATAATGCTAGTGACTACACTCATCCTATGATGGAAGGAATGCTTAAACAATTAGAATATCATTCCAAAATAGTTGGGGATGGTTTAAAAAAAACATGCAAAAGCTCAAAAGGTACTTTTAATTTAGAAATTACAAAACAAAAAGTAATAATAACACATAACAATGGTGAATTTGAAGAATATGGTCTATTTAATATTGAAGACCCTACAAATTATACATTTCATCAAAAAACTGGATTTTTATACAAAGACTATAATATTCAAATCGATTTAAACGAAGGAATTATATACAATATCGAAAAGAATGAACAAATTGGAAAATGTGAAGATCCAGTTGATATTAAGCAAGCAACACTAGCATATTCAAAAGGCGAATTAGAATCTGCCGCTAGTATATTTTTTCAATTAGCAGAGATGGGTGATCCAATAGCACAGTATAATATTGGTGTAATGTTTGAAAATGGGAAGGGTATAGAACAAGATTATAAAAAAGCCCAAAATTGGTATAAACGAAGCGCAGAACAGGATAATATAGAGGCAGCATATGCTTTAGGATCAATATATTATAAAGGGAAGGGTCTTGAAAAAAATAATGAAGAAGCATTTAAATGGTTTAAAATTGCAGCAGAAAAAGGTTTTGCTGCTGCCCAGAATAATCTTGGATCTCTATATTTTTATGGAGAAGGTGTTTCCAAAAATTACGAAAAAGCTTTTGAATGGTTTAGAAAAGCAGCCGAACA
>Ga0208390_1000895_pt1 | contig 10872 bp, 12 predicted proteins | sample Knorr_S7_td_Surf_FD_185594 | JGI IMG/M metagenome (GOLD analysis project Ga0208390, IMG submission 185594) | Marine microbial communities from Southern Atlantic Ocean transect - Knorr_S7_td_SurfaceA_ad_6m_LV_A (SPAdes) (version 2) | ecosystem: Environmental > Aquatic > Marine > Oceanic | place...
TAAGAGAGGATCTGCTTGACGAGATAACTTTACTTGCCAAGGAAAACCGTTTTGATTACTTGGTAATCGAGTCAACAGGGATTTCAGAACCCCTTCCTGTTGCAGAAACGTTTACATTTGCTGATGAGGATGGGATGTCTCTCTCTGATGTTGCGACGCTGGATACAATGGTGACGGTCGTTGATGCAGTTAACTTTTTAAAGGATTTCAATGAGGCAAAGTATTTACAAGATACTGGAGAGTCGCTTGGTGAGGATGACGAACGTAGTGTCGCAGATCTACTGGTTGATCAAGTGGAGTTTGCTGACGTTATCCTTATAAGTAAGACTGATTTGGTTGATCAGGATACTATTCAACGTCTCGAAGCAGTTATTAAGACTTTAAATACACATGCCAAAATAATCCCGATTTCTCACGGGAATATAGAAATAAATGAAGTTTTGAATACTGGACTATTTGATTTTGAAAGAGCTCAAACGGCACCAGGTTGGCTCAAAGAAATGCGTGGAGAGCACGTGCCGGAGACGGAGGAATATGGAATTGGAAGTTTCACATATCAGGCCAGAGTACCTTTTCATCCAGAGAAGTTTCACAATGTTTTACACAGTTTGGACAAGTATGGTAAGTTGATTCGATCAAAAGGTTATTTTTGGCTGGCATCAAGACCTGAGTTTGCGGGTTCATGGAGTCAAGCTGGCGGAATAGCCCATTACGGATTCGCTGGGATGTTTTGGAAAGCCATTCCTAAAGAGAATTGGCCAACTGACAACGAGTACCTTGCTTCTATCGATAAAATATGGACTGAACCTTTTGGTGATATGCGTCAAGAGCTAGTGTTTATCGGCCAGAATTTGGATAAAGATGCGATGACCGAGGCGCTCGATGAGTGCCTTTTGAGTATGGATGAGGTCCTACGAGGAAAGGAATATTGGCAAACTTTACCGGATCCATTTCCGGAATGGAAAAGTCATTAGTTGCCTGTAGCAAAGATAGATTTTCATTAATGAGTAAACTTTATATGGATAAAAAAGGATTGGGGAAAGTTTTAAATTTAGCGCGGCGCGTTTGTGAAGATTCGGGTGAGCGTTTTACGGAGAAGCGAGAGCAGATTTTCAAAATTTTGATAAAGGCGAAATCATCATTGTCAGCATATGAAATCGTAGATTTATATAATCAGTACTCTGACGCTAAAATGCCGCCAATGTCAGTATATCGAATTCTTGAGTTTCTGGAGAAAAAAAATCTAGTTCACAAGCTAAGTTCAAGTGGTAAATATATCGCTTGCTCGCATTTAAACTGTGGTGAGACTCACGAATTCTCTCAATTTTTAATTTGTAACAGCTGCGATACTGCAACTGAAATCTCAATATCCTCTGAACTTATGGGTGGTTTAGAAAAACTGGTCAAGAATGCTGGTTTCGCAATCACGAACCCACAAATAGAGCTAGAGTGTATATGCGACCAATGTGCACGTAATTAACACTTAAAGCTAATTTTGGAAAATTTTCTTTCATGAACTCAGTTCCTCGTTCGGATTTTTTTAAGTAAAAAACTTTATTGGCTTAGGTGCCTGACATATGAAAAAGTTAATTAGTAAATCTTTTTTGCATTGGAGCTTGATCAGTCGTGTCACTTTTGCATTATTAATAATCACCCTAATGTGGGTTCTGGTATTGCTGGTATTATCATGAGTGTAAAAATTGACGATTTGACAATCACCTACGACCATCATCCGGCTATACATCATTTAAATGCGGAAATTCAAAATGGAGACTGGCTGGCTGTGGTTGGTCCAAATGGGGCAGGAAAATCAACTCTTTTAAATGCATTAGCGGGGGAAATCACTGAATATGAAGGTACAATTGAAGGACTTTGTGCAAATAAGATTGCTTATTTACCTCAACAAAGTCAACTCGATAAAAGCTTTCCTATCACTGTTTATGACCTAGTCACTACTGGACTTTGGGAGAAAATAGGTTTTACTCGAGGTATTACGAAACAGCAAAAGAAAATATGTGAATCAGCTCTGTATGCAGTTGGATTAGAGGGCTTTGAAGATCGCCTTATTGGAACTTTGTCAGGAGGACAATTACAGAGAACTTTATTTGCCCGGGTTTTGGTTCAAGATCAGAAAGTTATCCTTCTTGACGAACCTTTTAATGCGATTGATACAGCAACATTGTTGGATTTGACAAAAATTATTCAACATTGGAATAAGATCGAACGCACTGTAATTATGGTTACTCATGATCTTGAGTATGTTAAAGAATACTGTCCCAAGTCGCTCTTACTAGCTCGTGAGTGCATTGATATTGGTAACACAAAGACTGTGCTCAGTAATAAAAATCTAAAACGTGCACGAGAGCTATCAGAGGCGTTCGATAACCACGCTACCTGGTGTATGGAATAAATTTAATGTTTGACTCTTTAATTGGTCCATTTATTGAATATGGCTTTATGCGCAAAGCACTCACTGGTGGCTTGATAGTTAGTATTAGTGCGGTACCGGTTGGAATTTTCATGACTTTACGGAGGATGAGTCTTACTGGCGATGCTATGGCTCATGCGATCTTACCAGGAGCCGCAATTGCTTACTTAATTTCAGGGCTTTCCTTATTCGGGCTCACTGTCGGTGGAGTTTTAGCTGGCTTAATCGTCGTTGCTCTAGCGGGTTGGGTTGCTCGTAGTTCTCACCTTAAAGAAGATACAAGTCTGGCCGCGTTTTATTTAATTTCACTTGCCTTGGGTGTTCTAGTAATCTCGATTAAAAAGAGCAATGTTGACTTATTTCATGTGTTGTTTGGCAATATTCTTGCATTGGATGGCGATGCGTTGAGTTTATTGGCCTCTATAAGTAGCGTTAGTGTAATTGTGATGGCAATTATTTATCGTCCACTAATAATCGAATGTGTTGATTCATCTTTCCTTCGGCGATCGAGTAATGCGAGTGCAGTCGCACATTATGGTTTTTTATTTTTAATGGTAATTAATCTGGTGGCAGGATTTCACGCGCTTGGCACACTCATGGCAATAGGCCTTATGGTGCTCCCTGTCACCGCTGCGCGATTTTGGGGTCAATCTATTGACTCTATTGTATCCATAGCTTTGTTTGTAGCAATTTTTGGATGTTATTTTGGATTACTTCTATCTTTTCATTTTGATTTGCCCTCGGGGCCCGCAATAATCATTACGATGGGTTTTTTTTGTGTCGTATCGATTTTGATTGGAGCAAATGGTGGTTTAATCAGAAACCGGTTGCATAATCGGCATCTCACAGGGTAGACACAACGATGAATAAAAATTTATTTAAGATATTTATAGTTGTTTCTATTTTTCTTTCATTTTCTGCACTGAGTGCAACAAACTCTAAAATTAGGGTTGTTACTAGCTTTACAATTTTAGAGGACTTGGTGAGCGAACTTGGTGGTCGTTATGTGGATGTAAAAAATTTAGTGGCAAGAAATAGTGATGCTCATATGTATATTCCAGTTCCTTCAGACCTAGTTGCGGTCGTTAATGCAGATCTTGTAATTTTCAACGGTTTGGGTTTTGAGGGATGGATTGATAGATTGCTAAATGAGTCTTCGGGAAGTGTAAAGCATCTAGATGCGAGTAGGGGAGTCAGGACTCTCGAGTCATCAGGAGAAGTTGATCCTCATGCATGGCAGAGTTTTGACAACATAAGAATATATATCAATAATATTTCAGAGACCTTGATCTCTATGATGCCTGAAAATAAACAATATTTTATCGATCGAAAAATGATATATTTGAATCGTCTTGATGATCTTAATAAAAAGCTCTCTTTCGAACTTTCAAAAATTCCTATATCACATAGAATTGTAGTAACCAGTCACGATGCATTTGCTTACCTCGGACGTGAATTTCAGATTGAATTTTTGGCTCCTCTTGGTTTAAGTTTGGATGTAGAAGCCTCTGGTGAGGATATTGCCTATGTGATTGATCAAATAAGAGAGCGGAATGTAAGGGCTTTATTTATTGAAAACATCAATAATCCAAAATTATTGCAAATGATTTCCTTGGAGTCAGACATTGCAGTTGGAGGCCGCATCTATTCTGATGCTTTAAGTGAAATCGAAGGACCAGCATCAACATATTTGAAGATGATGGAGCATAATTTAATGTCTTTAATCGAAGCTTTAGATCTTAAGGAGAGCGAAGTATGAGTGATGATCAATTCAATTTTAATGATCAGACCGAATCTAAAGGTGATGATCAGTGTTTTTTGCACGTATGCACATCGTGTCGTCCTTCGGGATTCCCAAGAGAGCCAGAAAATAATAGACCTGGATTCAAACTCTATCAGCAGCTTAATAAACGATTAAAAGAGAGAAACTTAGAGCGGAGAATTAACATTTTATCAGCAGACTGCTTAAGTTTGTGTTCTCGGCCATGCGGCATTGCTCTCTCATCGCCAGGGTCGTGGTCATACTTATTTGGTGATCAAGATGCTGAGAGATCTGCAGATGATATACTTGATTGTGCAAAAACGTATATCGACGCTGACGGTGGAAGTATGGCGAGAGCACAAAGACCTGTATCGTTGCGATCAACTATACTAGGACGAATACCACCACAGCCACAGAGAATAAATATTATCGGAGGAGACGAATCATGAGTTCCACTAGTAAAGTACCCGTGACTATCCTGACAGGATTTTTGGGTTCAGGTAAGACAACTCTGCTTAATCGGATTCTTACAGAAGAGCATGGCAAACGTATTGCTGTAATTGAGAATGAATTCGGTGAAGTTGGTATTGATCAGGGATTAGTTATCAATGCTGATGAAGAAGTTTTTGAGATGTCAAATGGTTGTATTTGTTGCACAGTGCGGGGCGATTTAATCCGTATTTTAGGAAATTTAATGAAACGGCGTGATAAGTTTGACTATGTCTTGGTTGAAACTACGGGTCTTGCTGATCCTGGGCCCGTTGCTCAAACTTTTTTTATGGATGATGAGATTCGTGATGAGTTTACGCTTGATGGAATTGTGACACTTGTTGATGCCGCTCATATCGACCAGCAACTGGGTCGCAGTGATGAGAGCTCAGAGCAAGTTGCTTTTGCCGATGTATTAATTTTGAACAAATCAGATCTTGTAACCTCTGATTCGCTCGACAAATTAGAACCAAGGCTTCGTGAAATGAATAAAATGGCGCGAATTGTAAGGAGTCAAGAAGCTAATGTACCTGTTGAGACAGTACTTAATTTGGGAGCTTTTGATCTTGATCAGGTTTTGGACCGTCGGCCAACCTTTCTTGAGCCTGAATATCCGTTTGAGTGGACGGGTGTATACTCGGTCGAAGCAGGAACTTACGAGCTTGTTTTAGAAGAAGGGCCAGATCCGAACATGTCAATAGTAATAAAATCAGATCAAGAGGGAGATGATTTATCTCTTAAGGATGGAGCGGAGTTTTGCGTTAGAAAATATGCGGATGATGCAGAATTGGTATCACCTGGAGGTCCGATCTCTTTCGATAGTCATTTTGACCTTGAATTAAGTGCGAAGGGTAAAAAATCGTTTTTGATAGAAGTGGACGGACAGACAAATATTGGATTATTTACTCAGCATACTGCAGAGGAATTTGATATGAAACTTTATAGAGTGGACAGCAAAGACTCCTCTTCCCCAATCGATCCAAATGTAGAGAGAACATGGGTGGCTCAACACGAACATGATGACGAGGTAGGCTCTTTTGCCATAGAGAGAGAGGGTGATGTAGATATGGATCTAATGAATGCTTGGTTGAGTAAACTTCTTGCGGAGAAAGGCATTGATATTTTTAGAATGAAGGGATTTGTGAGTATCGCAGGTGAGTCTCGTCGTTTTGTCTTTCAGGGAGTGCACATGCTTTTTGACGCCCAACCTGAAAGGGAATGGGGTGAAATGATTCGCTGTAATCAGCTCGTATTTATTGGCAGAAATTTAGATGAGCATGACATACGCAGAGGTTTTGATGCATGTCTGATATAAGACAAACGCGTAATACAGGTATTCTGCGAGATGGCTGGACCGGATTTGTTGAAGACTATGCACTCAGTTGTAATTGGTCACAAGATGGTAACGTTTTAATGGCGTGTGATGTAATGGGTGGCATTAAAGCATTTCATGGTAAATCTGGCGAGATTTTTTGGGAATGCAGCGATACTCATGATAGCGGTCTGCTTGCAACATCAATGCATCCCGAAGGGATACTTTTTGCAACTTCAGGTCAAGATGGAAATATCATGATTTGGAGTGTGGAAGAGGGAACCCCCAAGACACAAATTAATCTTGGTTCAGGGTGGACAGAAAATTTAACATGGTCCGAAGATGGAGACTGTTTTGCAGCGACTTGCTCTCGTCATGCATATGTTTTTGATAAGAATGGCAAAGAGATTTGGAGATCGGAAACTCATCCAAGTACTGTGACTGCAATAGCTTGGTCAGATAAAAATGAGTTAGCAACGGCATCGTATGGACAAGTTGCGTTTTATGATATTGAACATTCACAGCTATTGCAAAAGTTTCAATGGAAAGGATCTTTAGTATCCATGGTTTTAAGCCCTGATGGTGATGTTGTTGCTTGTGGTAGTCAGGATAATTCAGTGCATTTCTGGCGGAGATCCACAGCCGAAGATTCTATGATGTCTGGTTATGCGTATAAACCAACTGATCTAGATTTTGATTACAGTGGTACATTGCTCGCAACAGGCGGCTCGGAAGTAGTCACCGTTTGGAGCTTTAAAGGGAGTGGTCCGGAGGGTACTCGTCCGGGTCAACTTGAGCTTCACAGTAAGCCAATTTCAAGCCTTTGCTTCGCTCCCAAAGGATATCGTTTAGCGTCTGGTGCGAAAGACGGAACTGTTATTATCTGGGACTTAAATAGTGATGGTGAAGGAAACCCTGTAGGAGCGGCTATGATAACTGATAAAGTGAGTAATGTAGCCTGGCGTCCAGATGGACGTGCGCTGGCAGCTGTTGGCTCTAAAGGTCAAGTCACTACCTGGCGGATTAGGAATTAATCTTTTTTTGAATAGAAGCTAAGGCAATATACTTTTGAGTGAACGGAATGAAACGTCAGAAAAGTCCATGTATTGATATTTGTCAGTTTTCTGGTCCAAAAGGTTGGTGCATTGGTTGTGGTAGGACACGAGATGAGTGTAAGAAATGGAAGACGCTAAAACCTTTCGCAATTAAGTCGCTACGGAAAGAGCTTGCAAAGAGAATGACAATCCTGGAAAAATTGGATATCCAGTAAATTTAGCTTTACAAAATTAAATTATGACGCATATAATGCGGCGCTTAACAAGGACACACTATGAGACCTAAAATTCATCCCGAATATAGAGAAGTGTTGTTTCATGATACGAGCGTAGATGAGTTTTTCATAATCGGGTCTACACTGAAAACCAGTGAAACAAAAAAATGGAAGGACGGTAATACCTATCCTTATTATGTAGTAGAAACTTCCTCTGCATCACACCCTTTTTACACAGGAAAACAGCAAGTTGCTAAGGCCGAGGGAAGAGTAGCAAATTTCAATCGTAGGTTTGGGCATTTGTCTAAAAAATAAAAATTCCCTCAAAGATAATCTTTCAAGAAAATTACGACAGCTTGTTGGTAGATGTCCCTATTTTCTTTCTTCCTATACCCGTGTCCTTCATTTAGAGCATTCATATACCAGACTTTATTGCCATTTTCTCTGAGTGATTTTACGATTTGTTCTGCCTCAGTAACTGGAACTCTTGGGTCATTTTCACCTTGAACCACGAATATAGGAACGCTGATTTTATCAACATTATTATTGGGGCTAATTTCTTGTAGGAACTTTTCCATTTCAGGATCTCGTTCATCACCATATTCAACGCGTCTAAGATCCCGTCTGTAGTCTTTAGTATTTTTTAAAAACGTCACGAAATTCGAAATCCCCACGATGTCAACCGCACCTTTTAATCGGTCACTGAAGTGCACCGCACTTGCTAAAACCATATATCCTCCATATGAGCCGCCAAAAACTATGACGCGGTTCTCATCAAGATGAGGTTGTGTTGCGATCCAATCAAGTAAAGCGCCAATATCTTTCACTGAATCTTCTCTTTTATATCCATTATCCAGTGAAAGATACTCTTTGCCATATCCATCACTTCCTCGAACATTTGGAGCAATGACTGCAGCATTTAGCTCATTTATCCATAGTTGGAATGTGCTACTAAATCTTGGTCTAGATTGACTTTCGGGACCTCCATGTATCGATATGATTACGGGCTGTGGTGTTGCAGATTCTTTAGCATAAACGAATGCGGGAATCTCTCTACCATCGAAGGAGGGATATTTAACCAATTCTGGTTTAATAAATTTAGATGTATCTAAACCGCCTACCTCTGAGTAAGTCCATCTTTCAAGTTTTCCATGAGAAAGCACATTTCTTTTCAGATTCAGCACATAGGTATCCGATGGAGTTTGGTGAGTATTTATAGTCAGCCCAAGATGCTTATTATCCTTGTCAAATTGCATACCACCAATCAAGCCTAATGGAATGGAATTAACTTTTTTGAATTGAAATGATTTTGGATCTAGCAAGTATAGTGTGCTGTAACCATTCTCGTTTACAACGAATGCTGCTCGCTTGCCATCTTCACTCATTGCAAAACCATCGACATCCCAAGGTATTTCACTTGATATGATAAGGTCTTCGCCACTCTCTAGGTTGTGGTATGTAAGTTGGCTAAACTGACTAAATTTGTCAGTGATGTAAAACACTCCTTTATCATCTTTATCGAAGGCTAGGGCTGAGTTCGCGGAAGGTTCTTCCTCCTTGCCTAATATTAGTTGTTTCTTTTGAGTTTCTACATCGACCAAATATATTTTGGAATTTGTTATCGAGATGTAATTTTGTACAAGTATTATCTTATCATTCTCAGTCCAATCACTCGCGCCCCACCAGGTTCCATCTGGTGACTCTAACACCATTTGTGCTTCTTCGGTGTTAGTGACATTCATTACCCAGATATCATTTGATCTTCCATTTCTTTTTGTACTTTGAAAAGCTATCTGTTCACCATCAGTACTCCAAAGTGGACCTCCATTTCTTGATTTCCCATCGGATAATAACTTCGCAGATGCATTTGAAGTATCAAGCAGATATATTTGTGCGTTCTCGGTGCCACCCTTATCCATCGTGAATATGATAGATTGATCTGTTGGATGCATTGCCACAGAGCCGATAGGCTCTTGGAAATAAGTAACTTGTTTTCTTGCCGCTCCGGGGCTTTGCACATAGTGAAGTTGGCTCACATTTCCAAATCGCGTTGAGATATATAATCCTTCGTTTTTACTATGAAAGCCTCGAAAAGAGGCGGATCGGACATTTTGATATCTTTTCAAGTCATCTTTGATTGATTGAGGAATGGCAGGAACATCCTCAAGAATTAAGTTGCCATTGTTTTCGGTCCTTGTTTCTTGCGCAAAAGAAGTGATCGTAAAACAGAAAATCAGACCCAGATAAACTATTTTTTTCATATTCAAACCTATTTAAGAAATCAATTGAATGAGATTATGTACAATAAAAGCGCTTATGTAACAGCCAAGGCCTGCCCAAATGCAGCCAAAAATTGGATTATCTTTACTAAACAGCCAATAGAGACCCCCCACATAGATTGCCATACCAATTGCTATTGGGTAGTAGGCGACAAACAAAAGTCCGAAAATTATTAAAAAGTATTTTGGTGCAAATCCAGTCATTACATTTATTCCTTTAATTTTATAAATTCTACGTAATTAAGGTCAGTAAAGGTTACCATTTTTAGAATCATAGTGCGTATCAATTCTATGGTAGATCTTTACTTACGAGGTACGCTCGAAAGCGTATAAGAAGTGCTAATTGAAAACAGTTGACAAGATTATTATGTAAAGTAAACTTTACATAACGAACTAACTTTTTATTAAATTTATGGCAAAAATTACTCACTATGGGCAATGGCTCGATATAAGCTCTTTAAATCCCGTTGATAAAAAAAACTACCTGACGTCTGTGACTTTATTTCTTTTTGGAGCAGTGGCTTGGGGTATTCACTTATCATCTGTTGGTATTTTTTATGATACTCCTGATATTGAAAATGCAAAATCTTCATTTTACACGGGCGTTAGAGTGGTTGTGATCATTTCCTGGATAGTTTCATCTTTGTACTATATGAAGTTTCTAAAAACTCAGGATGAGCTTGTTATAAGGTGGAACGAATTTATAGGAAGCTGGGGAGCTATTGGGTTTTTGAGTTTTGGTATGCTTATGTCACTCTTGTCACCTTATTTAGAATTCAAACCTGGATTTTATGAGCTGTTTTTGGCATTCGCGATTGGTTGTTCTATTGGCGGATTGAGATTTCATAATAAATATTTAGCCGAATGAAAAATAACCTTAAACAATTTCGTAATGATTTAAATTTAAGCCAGGAAGAATTAGCGAATAAAACAGGAGTTAGCCGACAAACAATTAACTCAATTGAAAAAGGTAAATTCGATCCATCGCTTAGCCTTGTGTTTAAGCTACTCAAGGTTCTTGAGTGTTCCTTAAACGAATTGTTCGTTTACGAACGTGAGTAACAAATAATTAACATGATACATATATGTTCAATTTTCTATTTATAAAAATTTATGGAGTCACAAATGAGTACAGTTAAGTCTATTTTTTCGTCACTTGGACGATTCTTAGAAAAAGCAAGAGCCATTATGCTGAATCTTGCTACAGCGTTCGTTTTAATCTTTTTTTTAATTATCATCATTGGGGGATTGACGTCCGGACCTGAGGTTAAAGATCCAAGTGGTGGGGTACTCTTAATTAATCCTGAAGGGGTGGTAGTTGACCAGGAGGTA
>Ga0208390_1000896_pt1 | contig 10870 bp, 7 predicted proteins | sample Knorr_S7_td_Surf_FD_185594 | JGI IMG/M metagenome (GOLD analysis project Ga0208390, IMG submission 185594) | Marine microbial communities from Southern Atlantic Ocean transect - Knorr_S7_td_SurfaceA_ad_6m_LV_A (SPAdes) (version 2) | ecosystem: Environmental > Aquatic > Marine > Oceanic | place...
TAAAGTAAAGTTTTCTAATGGGTATAAGAGGGTAAGTTGAAAGTACAATACTCAAAACTGTTGCTTTATTCAATAGCAGCGTTTCTTGTTTTTGAAGGTCTAGACGCATATTCAGTAAACAATATCCCAATTTATTGGCTTGGTGTTTCATTTTTGTTGTTGGTATTCGTAGTTATCTATTCTCTAGGCTTCAGAAACTCTAGTTATAATTTTGTTTCAATAAGAAATTGGGTATTGTACGGTGTATTAATAACATTATTCCAATCAATTTTTAACGATGTAGTTTTGCCGAAATATGCGAGTACTACTTATGTTCAATATATAAGCCTCAGACTTTTGAGACTTATATTTTTTCTTTTAGTAATTTATTGTCTTGATTACATACTTGAGAAATACAGTTTTGAGCATATTTTAAAATTTTTTCTTGTTTCAAGTTTGTTCATTTCCATTTTATCTTTAATAAGTTATTTTTCTTATATTTATGGTTATAACGATTTTCCTAGAACGAGACCAGGTTCAGGTGGTTGGACTCAACCTATCGAAAGGGCGTGTAATATTTTAAGAAATTATGGAACTTTTCGAGAACCTAGTTTTCTAGCAATATGGACTGTCCCTTTTATACCTTATTTTTTCTACATGGGTAAATTTAAAAAAATTTGGTATGTTCTATCCACAATCCCTATCTTAAGCATTGTTTTAAGCAGAAGCCTTACGGGGGTTATGGCTTTCTTAATCTCGTCTTTTGTTGTTCTTTCAATCATTCTCCTTGTAAATAAAAAAATAGAATTTAATTTAATTGCTTTAATGGGTTTATTTATTTTTGTAGTATTTGCTTCCAGTATTTTTTCGTTTCAATTTCCACCAGATGATAATTATTGCTCTGAAGTAGTAGGAGATTGTGTTTGCTATACAGAAGACAGATTAGATGAACTAAAAAGTTCACGCAATATTTCAGAAGCAATTTTTGGTAGGTTTCAAGAGATAGCCACCCAAGGCCTTGATGCTTTCACTAATACTGCTTTTTTAATTGAATACATTCAAAACCAGGGCTTCTCAGTATTTGGAGATGGTTATGGATATTCTAATATTACATTTTCATATGCTGCTGATGAAGCCTCAAAGCAGTTGCGAGATAATCAAATATTTTACAGAAATCCAGGTCAAGTGGTTTCGTTCAATAATTTATATGCCAATATATTGATGTCTACTGGATTAATCGGGCTTTTATGGTTCCTTTATATATTAATTGATATATTTAGAAAATTAGTTTTTAGAATTACACCTGTCCAGCCTTATGTATTGATAAGTTTTATTTCAATTTTATTTATGTATTCTTATCAAGCTGAGGAAATTGCAGCTCACTTAGCAATTGTTATTGCTTTTGCCCTGAATTTACAAAAAAATGAAAAATAAAAGAATCTTAATCGTAACACATCAGTTTTTGCCTTTTGTAAGCCCAAGAACAACTAGGTGGAGCTACTTAATTGATGAATTAGTTGGAAAAGGTAATAAGGTAACAGTTTTGTCCGGAACAAATCCTGAAAATATTGAGAAAAATTATGATGTTATATATTTTGGAAATAAAAAATTTTCATCAAATATTAGAAGAGTCAGACAAGAATCTAATGACTCGACTAACAATTTATTTAAAAAAAATATTTATTCAATATTAAAGAAAATTTATCGATTTTTATTTAAAACTTTTTCTTGGCCTGATTATGCAATGTTTTGGGCAGTAACTATTTTTAGAAACAGAAAACGTATTAATGACAATTACGACATAATTATTTCAGTAAGTCTTCCATTTACTTCACATTTATGTGCATATATATTAAAAAAAAGAATAAATGCAGATTGGTTCATGGACATTGGTGATCCATTCACACTTAAAATTAATTCACCAGAAAATAATAAAATTATCTATTCGTTCCTTAATAAAATTTATGAAAGAAAATTTTACAAAATTGCATCAAAAATTATATTTACACATAAAGAAGTAGCTGAGCTCCATGAAAACAAATTTAACATTGATAAATCAAAAATTGTTATAGGATATCCAATTGCAACTGTGAATGAACAAAATTTAAACATCGCAAGTAACTATGACTATAAAGTCACTCCAATTAAGATTGGATACTTTGGTGCCTTTACTAAATCTGTAAGAGAGCCAAATAATTATATAAACAATATAGTTAATCCATTTTTTGAAGATGTTGAACACAAATGGTATATAAATCAAGAATCCAAAAAATATTTTGCTTCAATAAAAAAAACATCATTACACAAATTCATCGATATTGTTCAAAGAAAAGAAGCTCTTAAAATAATGGTTAATGAAATACATATTTTATTATCAATTGGAAATCTTAATAAATATCAGATGCCAAGTAAAGTAATTGAATATTTGTCTTTAGGCAAACCAGTTTTACATTATGCAGAGATTGAAGATGATCCAATATACAATTTTGAAAAATTATTTGATAACTTAAAAATAATAGATAGTAAAACTACAAAAAATGAAATTGAGATTTATATTGAGAATATTAAAGACAGAAATTTTGAATTGGATGTTGAAGTTTTTAACAATTATTTCTCTGCTTTAAAACTAGTAAATGATTTATCCTAAGTTCCAATTTTCATAATATACCGGTACATCACAATAAACTTTCTCTAAATTTTTAATTGATTCATCTATTGCGTTGATAGCAGATGAATAATTTCCAAATTCGTACTTGAATATGTTTTCATTTTCTAGATTTATATACTCTAAATTTGGTACTACAACTTTTAATCCTAATTCAAGAGCTTCATATATCGGGAGTCCTACGGTTTCAAATTCGCTTGTATGAATATAGGTTGAATGAGATTTAAAAACTTGCATCAATTCATTCCTGTCCAAATCTTCAAGAACATTGAAATTATTTTCATATATTTCATTATTTGATGATAAATTGATTACTGTAATTTTTTCATCGAATTTTGATGCTATTTCTCTAAGAAGTTCCTTCTGAAATTTAGGATTTTTATTTTTAATTTCTTCGTAAATAGTTACAAATCCTATATTTTCGGTTTGTTTAATATTTTTAATCTCAAAAGAACCTATTATTTTGGTTTTGTACTGATTTGGAATTGTGTCTGCAACATGTTTTTGTTGAACAATTATTTCATCTGTAATTTTAAAAGTGTACTTGTAGGCAAGGTTTAAAGTAAAATTCCTCAAAGATGATAGAGGTTTTACCAGTGGAAGAATATTTTGTATTAATGTGTATGACTTTATTGTTGTTTTGAATCCAAAATTTCCGAAATGGATAATGTAATCATATGAATTTATTTTTTCTAAGGTTTGTTTATCTAGAAAAAAATTTAAAAAAAGATGGTAAATTCGTTTTGTGTCAATGAATTTACTATCAAAATTTTTAATATACTTGTCTAAATCTGAATTGTCATAGAGCACATACAATGTATTACTCTTATTTTGAGATATGTAGTTGTTAATGACAGTGATTCCGCCTTTTGACTTAACCCCACATAAATTTATCACAATTTTTTTCATTGATTCAATAATAGTTAATAATTTGAATATTTATACCTACTATTATGGTGATGGTGACAGATAAAAAATTTGATACGGCGATGTTAGTTGGTGCAAGACCAAATTTTGTAAAAGTTGCTCCGCTATTAAATAAATTTGAAGAAAATAATTTAAATGTATTATTTATCCATACCGGTCAACATTGGGAAAAGAATATGTCTGAAGATATTTTTCGTGATTTAGGCTTGAGAGAACCAGATGTAAATTTAAATTTACAAAATAAATCGATGAATCAACAATTAGGAAGCATAATTATCGAATTAGATAATTATCTAGATGATAAAAGTGTTGATAGTTTATTTGTTTTTGGTGATGTTACATCAACATTAGCTGGAGCAATAACTGCAAAAAATAATTCTATTAAGTGTTTTCACGTTGAAGCTGGTTTAAGATCTGGAAACTTAAATATGCCGGAGGAAAGAAACAGAATGATGATTGATACAATTAGCGACAAGCTTTATACACCGTCAAGTGATGCTGTTGATAATTTAATTGAAGAAAATATATCAATTGAAAAAATAAAAAATGTAGGAAATATTATGATTGACACACTTATAAGAAATTACGATGAAATTGTATCTGAAGATAATTTTGAACCATCAGAGTTTTCAATAGATAGAGACTATTTTGTACTAACTTTACATAGGCCTACCAATCTGAGTGATCGAAATTTAGAGATTATTTTTTCCGGAATCTCTGAATTTACAAATAATCATGATGTCTTAATCCCTGCCCATCCGAGACTGAAAGATTTTGTAGATAAAAATAAAATTGATACATCTAAATTTAAAGTAATTGAGCCACAACCATATATTAAATTTTTAGGCTTAGTTTACAATTCTGAACTCTGTTTAACTGATTCAGGAGGTCTTCAAGAAGAAACTACATTTTTAAATAAAAAATGTTTAACGTTAAGAGAGGAGACCGAGAGACCTATCACTGTTTTAAAAGGAACAAATAAAGTGATTGGAGTAAATAAAAATATTTTAAATGAAATTAATGAAGCTTTAAATACTAAACTTGCATCTCATGAAGAAATAGAACTATGGGATGGAAATACATCTGAGAGGATTTTTGAGGATTTCATTGGAAAATAAAGAAGATTTCGAATTTGAATTGGGAGTCGTTGGGCTTGGTTACGTTGGCCTGCCATTAGCTGTCGAGACAGCAAACAACAATTTAAATGTAATAGGTTATGACATAAATTCTGAAAGAGTTGAAAACATCAATAAAGGCAAGTCTCCAATAGAGGATATTTCCGATAATGAGTTATCAAAATCATTAAAGTATTTTCAATCGACCACAGATAGTCAAAAGCTTTCGAAATGTAAAGTTATCGTCATAAGTGTGCCAACCCCTCTGACCGATTATCAACCGGATTTATCTTACGTTGTAAATGCCGCAAAAACTGTCGGAGAAAATCTTGTTAAAAATCAAGTTGTAATTCTGGAGTCAACCACTTACCCCGGGACTACTGTAGAAGTTTTAATTCCAAATTTAGAAAGTAAGTCAGGATTGAAAGCCGGTGAAGATTTTTTTGTTGGGTATTCACCTGAGAGAATTGATCCCGGCAATGAGGTATGGAAATTCAAAAACACACCGAAGGTCATTAGCGGTATCAATGATATTTCTACCAAAAAAGTTCAATCTTTTTATGATTCAATAATTGATAATACAGTTCTTGTGAATGGAACAAAAGAAGCTGAAATGGTCAAGTTGCTCGAAAATACTTATAGGCATGTCAACATTGCACTGATAAATGAATTAGCAATGCTATGCAAAATGCTGGACATTGACATTTGGGAAGTCGTTAATGCTGCTAAAACAAAACCCTTTGGTTTTGAATCTTTCAAACCTGGACCAGGTGTTGGTGGTCATTGTATACCAGTTGATCCTGAGTATTTATCTTTCAAAACTCGCCAAATAGGAAAACCGGTACGCTTTGTGGAATTAGCACAAGAAATAAATAATTCCATGCCTTCATATGTAGTTAAACAAGTGAATGAAATTTTAAATAATAATAAAAAAATACTTAATAATTCAAAAATACTTTTGATGGGTGTTGCATATAAAAAAGATATAAGTGATATGCGAGAATCGCCTGCCATTGATATTGCTGAGTTACTTTTGGATAAAAATGTTGATTTATCGTATTACGACCCCCACGTTGAGGATTTTAAAGTCTCTAACACATTAATAAATAAAGAGACAAGGTCCGAATCTTTTGACAATTACGATATGATTTTGGTACTTACACCACATTCTGATTTTATGAGTTTAGAATTTGATAAACTAAAAACTATAATTTTTGATACAACTGGAAGTGACTTTATAAATAGCACTGAAAGGATATAACATATCAATTAAATTCGACACTCTTCCAAATACAATAAAACTTCTTGGTAATGAGTTGGGTCATGTAATCAAACAGCAAGCTGGTACAAAGTACTATAAGATAGTTGAAGAAATAAGGCTTAATTCAAAAAATTATAGAGCAACTAAAAATGAGAAATATTTAAATGAAATTTTTAAACTATTAAAAAATCTCAAACCTGAAGAAATATATGTAATTACAAAGTCATTTACAATATTTTTCTATTTGTCAAATATAGCTGAACAGGTTTTTCGTGAACATTTTCTTGAAATTAAAAAAATTAAAATTAAATCTTCTGATAAAACGAATCTCACTTTTTCTCCTGTATTTACTGCACACCCCACTGAAAGCTCTAGACAATCAACTTTAAAAAAAATATATAAAATTGGAGAGATCATTGAAAAGAATAACTCCAAGGACATGGCTGAAATTAATAGCCTAATCGCTCAACTTTGGTACACACGGGATACAAGATCTTCAAAACCAAATCCACTAGATGAAGTTAAATCATTAATTTTCTATTTAGACATTTTATATAGAAATGTTTATAACGATCTTATCTCAGATCAAGACATTTCTAATGGCAGCTCTAATTTTAATATTAGTTTTGGTTCTTGGGTTGGAGCAGATAAAGATGGTAACCCATATGTAACCACAAAAGTTACCAAAGAAGCATTAAAGATATACTCAAATCAAATAATTAGTATTTATAAAGAAAAAATTATTGAATTGTCAGATGATTTTAGTGTTTCAACAAATTTTGTTGACTGTCCTGAACATTTACAGAGAAGAATTAAAAATTACTCAATTTTATTGAAAAAAGAATTTGAACATTATTCTAAAGTAAATTTTGACGAACCGTTTAGAATATTTCTTTCTTTAGTATTCCACAGATTAGAAAACTTTCAGCTAAATAACAAAGGCTATGAATCCTTTAATGAATTCCTAGAAGATATGGAAATTTTTCAAACTAGTGTGAATGACGTCTTTGGAAAAAATTTTCGTATATCTAAATTAGATGATTTTGTAGATTATGTAAAACAATTTGAATTTCATGGAGTTACCTTAGATATTCGTCAAAATTCTTCAATTATTAATTCAAAAAAAGGAAAAATTTATAAAGACTTTATTAATTTAATTAAAGAAATTCCTGAACTGCAGCATGTTTATGGCCAAAAGGTATTCAATTCAATTATCTTATCCATGACTAAATCTCATCAAGACATGTTAAATTTATTTAATTTATGCAATTCATTGATTCCAAATAAAAATATTCCAACACTAACACCTTTAATTGAAGAAATAGAAGATTTACAATCATCACATTTGATTCTTAATGAAATCCTTAAAGATAAAAAATATTATAAATTTATAAAGACTTTTAAAAGTAATAATCAAGAAGTTATGCTTGGCTACTCAGACTCAAACAAAGATGGTGGGATAATTGCATCACAATGGAATGTTTATAAAGCCCAAATTTCACTATTTAATATAGCTAAAAAAAACAATATCAATATTAATTTTTTTCATGGTAGAGGTGGCACTATAAGTAGGGGTGGTGGTCCAACATATGATTCAATAATGTCCCAACCAAAAGGAACTATTTCTTCTCAAATTAGATATACAGAACAAGGAGAGGTTATATCCGATAAGTACTCTACTCGTTACTTAGCTTTTGAAAATCTTAAATTAGGTTCCGCAGCATTTATTAATACTTCCTCAAGCACTCTTGAATCAAATTTGAAATATGAAAATATATTTGAAGAGCTGTCACATAATTCCTATTCAAAATACAGAAGTCTTGTAGATAGGAATAATCTCATTAACTATTTTGAGAATGTTACACCTGTAAACTTACTATCAACATTAAATATCGGCTCTAGACCTGTAAAAAGATCAAATAAAGTTACTTCATTAGACAACTACAGAGCTATTCCGTGGGTATTTGGGTGGGCGCAAACACGCAGTACACTTACAGGTTGGTATGGTGCTGGAACAGCATTTGAAAGTCTTATTAGTAAATATGGAATACAGAAAGTTAGACGTATTTATGAAACATCTAACTTCTTTCAAAACTTAATTAGCAATATAGAGATGACTGTATTTAAATCTGATTTAAAAATTTCTAAATTATACGTTGATGAACTAGTAAGGGAGGAATATCACGATATTTATGAAGATATATTGGTTGAGTCAAAATTAGTTATAAAAATGATTAAACAAATAAAACAAAATTCTGAACTTTTAAATGACAATAAAGTTTTAAAAAATACTTTAAATATAAGAAATGCCTATCTCGATCCTCTGTCTTTGATTCAAGTTTCTCTTATGAAAAAAATGAGAAAAAAAGAGTTAAGTCAGTTTGAAAATAATGCTCTGTTATTGTCTATTAATGGTTTAGCTGCCGGTCTTAGAAACACTGGCTGATAAATCTCGTAGTTCAAAATGCATCTCATCTGGTGATGTCCACGTACCGCCCCAGGCAAAACCCCAGTCATTAAATATTTGAACTACTCTAGGCGGATAACTAGATTTTGTGTTTATATCAATTGCTATGCCCCAAGCATGCCTTGAAATACTACCTCCGGCATCAAACCTGTTGATTCTCCTTGGAGCATAACATCCGCCAGAAGATCTCCATTCTTCAATTGATAGGTATTCTTCAAGGCCTTCTTCAAGAATTTGATTTAATGCACCCTCAAGCGGTTCCCACATTAATCTATGACATCGTGTAATTCCTAATATAGGCATTCTTTTATTTTGAATATTTTCTTCTCTCCATTCAGGTTCTGTTGTAATCCATACGCCGTCGCGTTCTTTTATTTGAAAATCTCCAAACATTTCTTTTACTAGTGCTGTTGGAAGAACCCAATTTTTATTAACTCTATTTTCTCTAAAAGTTAATTTAACTTTTCTGTAATTAATATTTTTATGAAGTTCAATCAAGAAATTTTCATTTATATGACTATCCCAAATAATCGCTTGGATATTTCTATAAATCCCTAATTTAAAACCTAACTCTTTATTTACAACTCCTTCAAACCAGCCTATTTTGGAATCCTTAATGACTTTACCAACTTCAATTGGAATAATTTCACTATTAAGTCCAACAAGATTTACAAAATCGCCAACATTTAATTCATACCTGCTTGCAGTTAACTCAGAAATAACTATTTTGTTGTCTCTAATAGCTTGAGCACTTTCTTCGTCATAAAAGTAATCTAAGACCGACGATTCGATTGTTTTGATAGATAAGTTGTATAAAAAATTATCTAATGTAGTTAAATTTATTTCATTATTAGCAAATGTTGTTGATTCAAGGCCAACATTTGCTCTTCCTATAAAAGTAACATTCGTATTTAAATTATTTACGCTTTGTAAAATTTGATTTGTAACACTATAGAAAAGACTTCCAGATTGAGAAATAGTAATTATGTCGTAATTATCAATTTTATTTTTAGTGTATTGATTTTCGTTTTCATGACTTATATCTGGTGATATTGAAAAATTTAATATCATCGAAGTTAACAGTGCATAAAGCATAATATTATTTTAAGTTTTTCGTAGATTTACATTAATTTAACATTAATAAAGTACCGCTAAATTGAATTTTAATGTAGTCTTTAGATTTATGAAACTTTTAACAAACTTCTTTGCAAGTGCCGCAACGAAATTTCCAAAATCTACAATAATTGTAATTCTTATCATTACTGGAATGTTTGGATACATGACTACTCAGGCTGAAGAGTTAGATACAGGCTTTGGTGGAGAGCTAGATACTCCTGAAATAGAAGCCCAAGGTAAATTATCAGATTATTTTGGAGGGTCAGGCACACAAAGTGTTTTACAATTAGTTTTTGAAGGTGAAGATGTTTTAACTGTAGAGGGTTATGAGGCTTATCTTGCTGCAATTGATGTAATAGAAACAAGTGAAATATACAAATATTTAGTAAATGATCCGAATCAAGGATTAGTTCAAGGTTTTTTCGCACCTATTGACGTTGCTAGAGCCTTTAATCCAATGCTTGATGTCAGCAGTCTGACGGATGAACAATTTAAACAGCTATACAAAACAACATCTGCCCAAATGCCACCAGAGTTTCAACAATTTGCATCTGCTCTTTTATCTAGTTCCTACAACGAAGAGGAAGTTACTGCAACGGCTGGTTTAGCAATTATAACTATCAACTCTGCATTAATTGGAGCTGAATTTGGATTTGAAGGCGTCTTTGAAGAACAGCCAAGATTGGAAGTTGCTCTAAACAGCGAATTAATAGAATTAAGCAATGATTTTGATAATATTAATTTAGCCGGATTTTCTCTTTCATTATTATTTGGAGATGAGCAGGATGATTTTTTGCAAGAAGTTGCCCAACTTTTTGGAGCAGCTTTTGCAATTATATTTTTTGTTCTTGCTTTTATATTTTTTATAAAACCAACCAAAACCTTTGGATTCTTTAAATCATCTAGACGTACGTTTGCTGATATATTTAACAGTTTGGCAGCAATTTTATTGGCAATTTTGTGGATGCAGGGAATAGGAGTCGTTCTTGGACCGGGATATCTTAATGTTATTGGTGCACCAAATCAGTTATCTCAAATTTCAACAATTATTATTTTAGGACTAGGAGTTGATTACGCAATACACTTTACAGGTAGATACAGAGAAGAGTTGGGTTCCAGAAATTCTGTAAATAAATCTGCAACTATAACTTTAAACTCAGTAGGTATTGCGCTCACACTCGCAACTTTAGGAACAATGGTTGGTTTTCTTACTAATATAGTTTCTCCTTTAACTCAGCTGCAAGACTTTGGAATAACAACTGCTTTAGGAATATTTTATGCATTTATATTAGTAATGACATTGGTTCCTGCAATTAGGACTTTGCTTGATAAAAGGGCAG
>Ga0208390_1000898_pt1 | contig 10864 bp, 10 predicted proteins | sample Knorr_S7_td_Surf_FD_185594 | JGI IMG/M metagenome (GOLD analysis project Ga0208390, IMG submission 185594) | Marine microbial communities from Southern Atlantic Ocean transect - Knorr_S7_td_SurfaceA_ad_6m_LV_A (SPAdes) (version 2) | ecosystem: Environmental > Aquatic > Marine > Oceanic | place...
ATGGAAAATCAGCTATAATATTTGGAGCTCCGAGAAAGGATAAAACAGTTATAAAAAATTCTGTTTACGTAATAGAAGAGGGCAAAATAGTTGCAATTAGAGATAAATATGAACTTCCTAATACTGGAGTTTTCGATGAACAAAGAATATTTACAGAAGGTAATTTAGAGAATTACGTGCAAATAAAGAATATCAAATTTGGATTACCAATTTGTGAGGATATTTGGAAAAAAACCGTTCTTGAAAAATTAACAAAATCTGGTGCAGAGATTATTATCGCAATAAATGCATCACCTTTTACTATTACCAAAAGCTATGAAAGAGATGATGTAACCTTGTCAAGAGTAAGTGAGATTAAACTCCCGCTTATTTATCTTAATAGAACAGGTGGACAAGATGAATTAATATTTGATGGTTCTTCTTTTGCTTTAAATCATGATGGAAAAAAATTTTTTTGTTCATCTGAATTTAAGGAAGAAGTTTCAATAATAAATTTTACAAAAAAAAATGGAAAATGGATCGGCAGTGGAAATTTAAATAAAAACACATCTGATACAGAAAGATTGTATAAGGCTTTAGTGCTTGGATTAAGAGATTATGTTAATAACAATAGGTTTCCTGGTGTTGTTTTAGGTTTGTCAGGTGGAATTGACTCTGCTATTGTTGCAGCTATTGCAACTGATGCGCTTGGATCAGAAAAGGTACAAGCAATTATGCTTCCAAGTCCTTTTACTGGTCAAGAGAGTTTAAATGATGCTAAAGACGTTGCAAATACTCTTAAAATAAAATTTTCTAATTTAGAAATAAACGAAGCAATGAGAATCATTGACAAAACTTTAGGAAAGTTTAATGGAAAAAATATTTCACCAGGGATTACAGAAGAAAATATTCAATCTAGGTTACGAGGATTATTACTTATGGCTCTTTCAAACAGATATGGCTATATGGTGCTAGCAACTGGAAATAAATCAGAGTATGCAGTTGGATATTCAACTTTATACGGTGACATGTGTGGGGGATTTGCTCCTATCAAAGATGTTTGGAAAACAGATGTTTTTAAATTATGTAAATGGAGAAATAAAAATTTTTCTGAATTATTTAAAGGACCTAATGGAAAAGTTATTCCAGATAATATAATTACAAAATCGCCAACAGCTGAATTGAAGGAAAATCAGAAAGATACAGATAGTTTGCCAGAATATGAAATTTTAGATGAAATTCTAAAAGGATTAGTAGAAAAAGAAATTTCAGTGGAAAAGATAGTATCAAAAGGTTTTGAAAAAAAAATTGTTGAAAAAATAGCTAAGTTGTTAGCTAGATCTGAATACAAAAGATTCCAAGCAGCACCAGGACCTAAGGTAACATCAAAAGCTTTCGGCAGAGATAGAAGATTCCCTCTTACAAGTGGATTTAGAAATTGGAACTAAATGAGTCGAGATATTTTTTTATCTAACAGTTTAGGAAATAAAAAAGAAAAATTTAATCCAATTGACCCTGAAAATGTTCGTATGTATGTATGTGGTCCTACCGTTTATGATGATCCACATATTGGAAATGCAAGACCTTTAGTAGTTTTCGATATACTTTTTAAGCTTCTAAAATGTAAATATGGAGACAACTCTGTGACTTACGTACGCAATATAACAGATATTGACGATAAAATTATTAAATCGTCTAAAGAAAAAAAAATTTCTACTACCGAATTAACTTTAAATATTACAAAAAAATTTCATGAAGATTGTAAATACTTAAATTGCGTACCCCCAACCCATGAACCTAAAGCTACTGACAATATTGAATTAATGATAAAAATGATTAATGAATTAATTAAAGGTGAATTTGCCTATGCAAATGAGAGACACGTATATTTTAAAGTAAAAAAATTTGCGGATTATGGGAAGCTTTCAAATAAAAATATTGATGATTTGATTGCAGGTTACAGGGTCGAATTTTCAGAGAAAAAGGAAAATCCAGAGGACTTTGTGTTATGGAAACCATCTAGAAATAGTGAGCCATCATGGGACTCACCTTGGGGTAAAGGAAGACCAGGGTGGCATTTAGAATGTTCTGTAATGTCTAAAAAATATCTTGGTAATACTTTTGACATCCATGGAGGTGGAAGAGACTTAATATTTCCACATCATGAGAATGAGATTGCACAATCTGTATGTGCCAATAAAACAAAAAGTTTCGCAAATTATTGGGTTCATAATAATTTTATTACAATGTCGAATGAAAAAATGGCCAAGTCTCAAGGAAATATTTTAAAAATAAAAGATTTTAGAAAAAAAATAAGCGGCCAAATAATCAGACTAGCACTAATAAGTGCTCATTATAGACAGCCGTTAGATTGGAACGATAAATTATTAATTGATTGTGAAAATACTTTAGATAAATGGTACCAAATTAGATTAAATAATTTTAAGTCTATAAAGGTTCCTGATGAAATATTAAAACCTTTGTATGAAGACTTAAATACACCTGGCTTTATAGCAAATCTTCATAATTTGTATGAGAGAGCAAACAAAGGTGAGAATAAAGATTTGTTTATATCCGCATGTCAATTTATTGGTTTATTGAACGAAAGTAATGAGCAATGGCTAAATTTCAAAAAAAATAGGGTTTCTTTAAGTGGGACAGAAATCGAGAAGATGATTAGTTTAAGAAATAAAGCTAGAGAAAATAAGGATTATGAGGAGGCCGATAGAATTAGAAATGAACTTTTGGACAAAGGTGTTTTAATAGAGGACAAAGATGATAAAACACTTTGGAAATTCAAATGAGTAAAGAAAGATTATACATATTCGACACAACACTTCGAGATGGAGCCCAGACTCAAGGAGTCGATTTTTCTATAGAAGATAAAGAAAAAATTGCAAAAGCACTAGATAATTTAGGAGTAGATTATATTGAAGCTGGATGGCCAGGTGCAAATCCAACAGATACAGAATTTTTTCAAAAAAATCACAATTTTAAAAATTCAAAATTAACTTCATTTGGAATGACCAAAAGATCAGGGCGTAGCGCTGAAAATGACCCTGGATTATCAGCTATTATGAATTCAAATACATCTTCTGTTTGTCTCGTAGGAAAATCATGGGATTTTCATGTTGATGTTGCTTTAGGAATTAAAAATGAAGAAAATTTAGAAAATATAAGTGAGAGTGCAAAACATTTTTGTAAAGCTAAAAAAGAATTTATGTTTGATGCTGAGCATTTTTTTGATGGATATAAAGCAAATTCAAAGTACGCTTTAGCTTGTATAAAAGCAGCTTATGATGAGGGAGCTAGATGGATTGTTTTATGTGACACTAATGGAGGAACCCTTCCTCATGAGGTTTCTCAAATAGTTTCAGAAGTTTGTAAAGTAATACCAGGAAAAAATTTAGGTATCCACGCACACAATGATACTGGAAATGCAGTAGCAAATACTTTAGCTGCTGTATTATCAGGAGCACGTCAAGTTCAAGGTACTATAAATGGATTGGGTGAGAGATGTGGTAATGCAAATTTAATGTCGTTAATTCCAACTTTTTATCTTAAGAAAGATTTTTCATCAAAGTTTGAGATAAAAATCAAATCATCAAATATTAAAAATTTAACTGAGTGTTCAAGACTATTGGATGAAGTATTAAATAGAAAGCCAAATATGCATTTACCTTATGTAGGTGCGGCAGCTTTTTCTCATAAAGGTGGATTACATGTTTCAGCAGTTCAAAAAGATCCAAAAACTTATGAGCATATTAGTCCTGAAAGTGTGGGAAATAACAGAAACATAGTAATTTCAGATCAATCTGGAAAATCAAATATTATTTCAAGGTTGAAGACTATAAATATCAACATTGATGAAAATGATCCAAAAATCAAAAAACTTTTAGATGAAGTAAAAGATAGGGAGTTTATTGGTTACAGTTATGATGGAGCAGACGCTTCATTTGAATTACTCGCAAGAAGAATAATCGGTGAGATACCAAGATATATCTCTATAACAGAATATGATGTTTCGGTTAAGAAAAATCATTTGGGAATGATTGTATCATCTGCTAAAGCTCAATTAGAGGTAGATGGGGAGAAAATTGTTTGTGAAGGTGAAGGTAACGGTCCTGTTAATGCTCTAGATAACGCAATAAGAAATAATGTTGATAGATTAGTAAAATATTCGAATTACTTAAAAGATTTAAAATTAGTTGACTATAAAGTAAGAATTTTGAATACAGGTACAGAAGCTGTAACTAGAGTATCTATTGAAAGCTCCGACGCCAAAGGAAAGAATTGGTTCACTATTGGAGTATCAACAAATATTATTGAGGCATCCTTTAAAGCATTAATAGATAGTTTGGATTATAAACTTTTCAAAGATAATGCTCCTGCAAGTAAATAAATGAAAATTAATAAATTTTCAAAAAAACCCCATGATGTTGAAAATAGGATAGGTGCTAATCCAGTTGTTTGTTATCCAAATGAAAATATTTCTACAAATCTTGAAATATTACATAAAGCTAGACAGCATATTAAAAAGATTAATGAGGTTATAATACCCCCTCGAAATGCAAAAACATTCAAGGTAAAATCAGGAAACTTTTTTAGAATAGAGAGTATTGAGGGTCCTCAAGTGGGCGATTTAAATATATTTCAAGCAGATAATTTTGATGAAAAATTTTACTCTGGTAAGACCAGAGCTCTATATGGAACACATATTTCAGTTGGGGATAAAATGTTTAGTAGTTTTCCTTATTTAAGATCATTAGCTACAATCACATGGGATACATTAGACTGGTATGGTTATGACAAGGATGGTGGTTCAGTACATGATGTAATTGGAACTCGATGTGATCCTTACACAACTAAATTGATATCAGGAAATGATTATCATTATTGTTGTCACTCAAATTTAACTAGGGCTTTAGTAAAAGAACAGGGACTTAATAAAAATGATGCAGAAAAAATAGTTCATGACGTTTTGAATGTTTTTATGCTGACAGGATTTACTAATGATACAAAGCAATATTTTATGAAGTCAAGTCCAGTAAGACCAGGAGACTTTTTAGAATTTTTTGCAGAGACAGATTTGCTGGGTGTTTTATCTGCATGCCCAGGCGGTGACTGTGGTTCTGAGCATTCGTCTGATATTGCAAAATGTTATCCATTAAAAGTATCTATTTGGAATGTAGATAAAAAATTTTTAGAGGGTATTCAGGACTCAGAAATATCATCTTATAATGGGGATCACAGTTTGACTGATTAATATGTCAAAAAATAATATTTCATTTATTCTTCATAGACCACAATTGTCAGAAAATATTGGTGCATGCGCAAGAGCAATAAAAAATTTTAGTTTTAAAAAGTTAATTTTAATTAATCCTAAGCCTATTTTCCCTAATGATAAAATTTTTGCTACTTCGGCAGGTGCAAAAAATATTATTCATCAAAGTAAAGTATACGAGAATACTGAAAAGGCTCTTAAGGATGTTGATATTGTAATTGCGACTTCAGCACGATTTAGAAATAGAAATATAAAACACATAAATCTTTATGATTTAAAAAAAATAGACTTTAAAAAAAAAGTTGGTTTTTTATTTGGTTCTGAGGCATCAGGTCTCTCAAATGATGAGATAAGTTATGCTAATTATACTCTGCAAATTCCAACTAATCCAGAATTTAAGTCATTAAATCTTTCTCACAGTTTAATTATCATTGCTCAAATTATTTCAAGTATCTTAAAAATAAAAACTAAGCCATTTCTTAAATCTAAAAAAATAAAATCTGCCTCAAAAAAAGAAATTCATTCAATGATAAGTCTTTGTATAAATAATTTAGAAGATATTAATTTTTTTAAACCAAAAGAAAAGAAACCTATAATGTTACAGAATTTGAGAAATATTTTTTATAAAATGGAATTATCTGATAAAGAAACACGTATTTTATCTAGCGTATTTGCAAGTCTTAGTAAAAAACGTTGATTGACAAAATAATGAGTAAGTTTATAAACCACACTACTAAATGACAAAAAGATTAAACTCTAAACATAAAGTTGATAGAAGATTAAAAGTAAATTTGTGGGGTCGACCCAAAAGCCCTTTTAATAAAAGAGCTTATGGTCCAGGGCAACACGGTCAAACAAAATCTTCAAAACCATCGGACTACGGAATTCAGTTGCAAGCTAAACAAAAAATGAAAGCTTACTATGGAAATATAAATGAAAGACAGTTCAGAAATATTTACAAAAAAGCAAGCATGCTTAAAGGTGACACTGGAGAAAATCTTATAGGTTTACTTGAGCGAAGATTAGATGCGGTTATTTATAGAGCTAAATTTGCAACTACAATTTTTTCTGCGAGACAATTAATTAATCATGGTCATGTCAAAGTTAATGGAAAAAAAGTAAATATATCAAGTTACTCAGTAAAAGAAGAGGATACAATTGAAATCAGAGATAAATCAAAACAACTAGCAATTATTGATATTGCACTCGCAAATAAAGAAAGAGAAACTCCAGAATATATTCAGTTGGATCAAAAGAATAAAAAGTTCAAATTTGTAAGAATACCAAAATTTGAAGAAGTTCCTTATCCTATTATAATGGAACCTAATTTAGTGATTGAATATTACTCTAGATAAAACTATTTTTTGTAATTAATCCCTTTTTCATCAAAAGTTTTTTTTAATTCTCCACTTTCATACATTTCTTTTATGATATCACAACCACCAATAAATTCTTTTTTGATATAAAGTTGTGGAATCGTTGGCCAGTCACTAAATATTTTAATTCCATCCCTCATTGATTGGTTTTCTAATACATTAATACTTTTAAATTTGACCTCTAATATCTTGAAAATATTTGACACTGCCATTGAGAAACCACACTGAGGGGCATCAGGTGTTCCTTTCATGAATAAGCACACATCATTATTGTTTATATGATTTAGAATTTCGGTTTTTATTTTTTCGTCCATTATTGTTCCTTTGTTTTAATTGCAAGAGCATGTAATTCGTTTCCCATTTTGCCTTTAAGAGAATTGTAAACCATCTTATGCTGTTCTATTCTACTTTTGCCAGCAAATTGTGAGGAAGTAATTGTTGCAGAGTAATGGTTTCCATCACCTGCCAAATCTTGAATTTCGATAGAAGCATCTGGCATTGCCTCTTTGATATATTTTTCGATCTCTTTTAAATCCATAGCCATTAAGAACTCATATAGTTAGATAACCAATTAGTATTATAAGATTTTAATTCGTCAATTGAAACTTTTGTCTTTGAATTGATAACCATATCTTTTTCAATAATAACCCCTAATTCTTCGTGATAAACTGAATTTTTATCTAATATTTTATTAACCTCATTTAAATCTTTTTTATTAATCTCAATTATATATCTTCCTTGGTCTTCTGCAAAGAGGTATTCAATTTCATTGATTAAATTTTTTGTTTTATTTAATTTAATACCTTTATTACCTCTGATGCACATTTTACTTAAAGCAACTATTATACCACCCAAAGAAATGTCATGTGCACTTTTTACAAGGCCTTTTTCAATTAAACTTAATAGAGATTTACCATTATTTTTTTCGTTGAATAAATTTACTTCTGGTGGTGGACCATTTTTTTCATCTAAAATTATTCTTGCAAATAAACTTTGATCCATATGACCTTCAGTTTTACCGATAATCAGAACAACATTGTTATTTTCTTTAAAATCCATGGTTATCATTTTCTTATAATCTTTTATTAAACCTACACCTCCAATTGAAGGAGTTGGTTTAATACCAACTTCCTTAGTTTGGTTATAAAAAGATACATTTCCTGAAACTACTGGAAAATCTAAATATTTACTCGCTTCACCGATTCCTTGAACACATTCTACAAACTCACCCATATTTTCCTCGTTTTCTGGACTTCCAAAATTTAAACAATTTGTAATAGCTATTGGTGTAGCTCCAACTGAAACTAAATTTCTCCAACTTTCAGCCACCACTTGTTTTCCTCCAGTTAGTGGATGTGCCCAACAATAAATAGCTGAAGAATCAACTGATGCAGCAACAGCTTTCTCTGTTCCGTGAACTCTGACTACCCCAGAGTCTCCACCAGGTTTTTGAATGGTATCACCCATTACAGTGTGATCGTATTGTTGCCAAATCCATTCTTTACTGCATATATTTGGATTAGATAAAATTTTTTTTAGAATATCCTGAATTTTCAAATCATTATAAATATCTTTTTTAAATTTATTTTTTTTTGGTAATTTAGTTTTTTTCCATTTTCGATCATACATTGGAGAATTTTCAACTAAAGTATTCACTGGTATCTTTGCAACTTGTTCATTATCAAAAAATAACTCTATATTTTTTGAATTAGTAGTTTTACCTATCACAGAAAAATCTAAATTCCATTTGTCAAAAATTTTTTTAGCCAGTTCTTCTTTTCCTTTTTCAAGAACAATTAACATTCTCTCTTGACTTTCAGATAACATAATTTCATATGGTGTCATTTTTGACTCCCTACATGGAACTTTATTAAGATTAATTTCTATTCCAAGGTTACCCTTAGAAGCCATTTCAATACTTGAAGATGTAAGACCTGCTGCTCCCATATCTTGGATTGCAATAATAGAATCACCTTCCATTAATTCTAAGCATGCTTCTAGCAAAAGTTTCTCAGTAAAAGGATCACCCACTTGAACAGTTGGTTTTTTTTCCTCTATTTTTTCATCAAAGCTTGCAGATGCCATACTAGCTCCATGAATTCCGTCTCTGCCAGTTTTAGACCCTACATATATAACAGGCTTGTCTAGACCTGCAGCTTTAGAATAAAATATTTTATTTTTCTTTACTAAACCTAGTGTCATGGCATTTACTAAAATATTTCCATTATAAGAGCTATCAAATGAAGTTTGACCTGCAATTGTTGGAACACCCATACAGTTACCGTAACCACCAATGCCATGAACAACGCCTCTTAATAAATTTCTTGTTTTTTTATGTTGAGTAGATCCAAAATGAATTGAATTTAAATTTGCTATGGGTCTTGCCCCCATAGTAAAAATATCCCTCATAATTCCTCCAACTCCGGTAGCCGCTCCTTGATATGGCTCAATAAATGATGGGTGATTATGACTTTCAATTTTAAAAACTATTGCGTCACCATCTTCAATATCGATCACTCCAGCATTTTCTCCAGGTCCTTGAATTACTTTTTTTCCTTTAGTGGGTAATTTTTTTAAGTGAAGTCGAGAAGATTTATAGGAACAATGTTCATTCCACATAGCTGAAAATATACCAAGCTCAGTTAAATTAGGTGTCCTTTTTAATAATTTACAGATTTTTTTGTATTCATCTGATTTGAGGCCATGCTCTATTGCTATATTTTCGTCAACTAGCATTTTTGATGTTATTGATTAAATTTTTAAAAAATAAAGATCCATCTTCTCCAGACAAACATTGATCTATCATTCTTTCAGGATGTGGCATCATCCCCAAAACATTTTTTTCTTTATTAAATATTCCTGCAATATTCTTTATTGACCCATTAGGATTAAATTTTTCTTCAATTTGACCTTTATTATTACAATAATAAATTGCAATTTGATTGTTATCTTCAATTTCTTTTAGTTGATCATTTGTACAAAAATAATTTCCTTCATTGTGAGCTATATGAAATTCTAAAATATCCTTATCAATGTTTTTAAAATAAAGATTTTTTTTATTTGCTGGTTTTATAAAAACATTTTTACAAATAAATTCTAAATATCTATTTCTCAACAAAACACCGGGAACCAATCCAGTTTCTACTAATATTTGGAAACCATTGCAAATTCCCATAACTAAACCACCTGATCTAGCAAAATTAATTACAGATTTCATTATTTTTGATTTTGATGCCATACTTCCACATCTAAGATAATCACCATAAGAAAAACCACCTGGTAATACCACTAAATCACTTTTAGGCAATTCATTATCATCATGCCAAACCATCTTATTTTTGAATCCAAATTTACTAAGAGCAACATCCATATCCCTATCACAATTTGAACCAGGAAAGGTTATTACAGATGATTTCATCAATTACTGTGTCTCAATAATTTTGTAATTTTCAATAACAAGATTAGCTAAAAGTTTTTTACACATATCCTCAACTACTCCCTTAGCTTTTGTTGGGTCATTTTCCGTCACATCAATTTCAAAATATTTTCCTTGTCTTACCTCATTGACATCTTTAAAACCCATTCCATCTAATGTTTGATGAATAACTTTGCCTTGAGGATCTAAAACATCTTTCTTAAGTGTTATTATTGCCGAAATTTTCATTTATTTTTTTTTTTAACTGATGATAATTTTGTAACATTAACAGCTGATACGTTTGATTGTTCATGTAGTATGCCTAATCTTTTTGCAACTTCTGTATAAGCTGGAATTAAATCACCTAAATCTTTTCTAAATCTGTCTTTATCGAGTTTTTTGTCTGTAATAGAGTCCCATAATCTACATGTATCAGGACTTATTTCATCAGCAAGTATGACATCGCTCTTTCCGTTAGATTTAATTCTTCCAAATTCCAATTTGAAATCTATTAGTTTAATGCCAATACCTCTAAACATCCCAATCATAAAATCATTAATTCTAAATATCATTTTTTTAATTTTTTCAATTTCTTTTCTTTTAGCCCAGTCAAATGCATAAATATGATCCTCAGCAATTAAGGGGTCACCAAGCTTATCATCTTTCAAGCAATATTCGATCAAGGGTTCTTTGAGAACTGTTCCATCTTCAATACCTAATCTTTTTGTCAAAGATCCAGTTGCAACGTTTCTAATTATAAATTCTATTGGTATTATTTCTACTAATTTTATAACTTGCTCTCTCATATTT
>Ga0208390_1000901_pt1 | contig 10841 bp, 14 predicted proteins | sample Knorr_S7_td_Surf_FD_185594 | JGI IMG/M metagenome (GOLD analysis project Ga0208390, IMG submission 185594) | Marine microbial communities from Southern Atlantic Ocean transect - Knorr_S7_td_SurfaceA_ad_6m_LV_A (SPAdes) (version 2) | ecosystem: Environmental > Aquatic > Marine > Oceanic | place...
GAGACCCCAGACGCCTGTGCTCTTGCCTCGGCAGATCTCTGCACAAGGTCTACTGGTGCGTTCAATAATTCAGCTACTTTATTTACTAAATCACTCATTGCTGTAAACCATTTCTTCAACTGTAGTTACATCACCTGAGCTAATTGACCTAGCTATGGAAATAAAAAATAAAAATGATAACACCATTAGTAAAAGAGAAATAAAAGTATTGGCTGAATAGTTTATACCAACTACATCCCATAACAAGCTAAATCCTTCGCCATAAATCGTTGGACTTCCAGCATTTGCTCCCGCATTCCAAGAATATCCAGAATTTACCCCAATAAGAAAATTATTGATTAAGAGGACAGGGTACATGAATTTTAATCCAGAAAAAACTAAATCCTCAAGTCTTGAATATTTTACTAATCTTCCAAAAACCTTAGGAATGAGATAGTAGACAAATGAAATTGAAGCAAAAATCAAAGACCCAATGTAACCTTGGTTGATTACATTTTGAAAATTAGTAAGCCCTACTAAAGGAAGTATGTTTTCAAAGCTTGAAATAATATGAAGCAAGTTAGTAATTAAAAATATAATTACAGAAAAACTCATTAAGCTAGAAGATTTGTTTCCCTCATCTTCTTTTGTTTGTATAGTTTTTACATAATTTACTGCAAATGCAAGTAATGGAATTAATAAACTAAGTGAGAGATAGATTGAAACATTTTCAAGCCAATTTGGTATTACAGATCCAAAGTAATATTTAAAGTTTGTCCATGGTAGTAAAAATAGAAAACCCCAAAATGTAATTGCTGTCAGGGTTTTATTAAATAATGTAGCTCCCAAAGGTTTGGTCATTAGAAAGTGAACAATTGAAAGAAAAACAAATGACACACATACATATATATACATTGATGTGTGGAGAGATTTAATCATAAGAGAATCAGTAAAAACAATTAATTCTGATCTAGATATGAGTAATGAGATAAAATAAAATACAATAGCCCCATATATAAATTGGGCACTGACAAAAATAGAAGCTTCTCTTTTTGCTAATAAATTTAAAGAAGCAAGACTAAATAGCCCAAACCCAACAAGTAATTTTAGAATTATTAACAATGAGCTATTGCCAATTACATTAATTCTGTCTTGATAGAAAAAGCTTAAAACCAAATCTAAAAATTCGGTGCCAACAAGTCCTAGTAGAGTTAAAAATAAAATAGGAAAAAGTATGGCAATTCTTCCCAGAGATTTCGAAAATAGATATGTAAAAGACAAGCAAATGCATGTTGCAAAAAGTACTCCATAAGTAGCTTGATAATGAAGCGTATCTAAGAATCCATAATTAAAAATTTTGTTATTTGGAATTAAGTTTGCAAATGTAAAATAAGCATCTTTTAGAAAAGATGTTAATGAGGCTAATAAAAGTGTTAGTGGAAAAATCAAAACAAAGAGTTTTGATAGTTCCTGTTCATTCTTTGGAATCAACTTTAATCTCATAAGCCTAGCTGTTATTCATTTTGACTTTACTATTATATTCAAGAATGTTACTCGTTATGAGTTAAATATTTCAAAAAAGATATTGAAATCAATTTATATTTTTCTTCAATCTTAGGATAAAATATAATGGTAAGGTTTGAGGAAATTTGATTTATACAATATATAAATTTAGATACAGAATAGGTTTAATTTCAATTGTCTCTGGTATCGGTGGGATGACAATTGGGGTTATAATTGCACACTTTGCAGGATTTCCAAAAGGCGAAGTTATTGATTATTTTAATTGGATTCCAAGAGGTTGGTTACCACAGACTATAGGTCAGTTATTTGCTTTTGGGGCAAGCCAGCTGCTTCTTCTTGGTCTAGTATTAGTTGTTTGGAACGATAAAGAGTTAACTTGGGCAAAAGCAACTTACTTTGCTTTCCTCACCTGGATAGAAATGTCTATTTTGTTAGGAATAGTTCCCTCGGAGTGGCTTAACCTATCACAGGGTCCCCTTGAGTGGACTGGTCAGCGAGAATTTATTCAATTTCCACCAATACTATTTTTAAACAATGAAATCGGGTTAAGCCTAGCTGCACTTAAAGATATAATTCAGTTAGGTATTTCAACTAACTTTTTAATAGCTGGCTTAGTAGTAGCTTATTTAATTCAAGATATTAATAATAAAGTTGAAAAATCAAAATCAAGGATTTCAGACTATGGAAAAGAGGTTGTGAGGGTGGAACAAGATGCCTAAATCAGAAGTTCTCATTGAAATGCCTGAGTTTGAAAAAAAATATAATCTTGCGATGGTGGAAGCAGAAAAAGTAGCTTCACGTGTTCGACCAAAACAATTTTTACACATTGATGAGTCTGAATGTATTTTGTGTGAAGGTTGTGTCGACATTTGCCCATGGAAATGCATCCATTACTTATCTGTTGATGCAATTGAGGACTCAATCAATGTTGAATCACCTGATGCTTCGGAAGAACCGGGTTTTTTTGTTGTAGATGAGGACGCTTGTACAAGATGTGCACTATGTGTTGACAGATGTCCTACGGGTGTAATATCACTTGGAAAGTTTGCAGGGTCTCTTGCTGATCAAGCTGTTCAAAATGGAGTATATCAAGCTCCTTGGGACGAGGACTCAGGACAGAGAAGCGACAGGCATGGCTATATATATGGAAGGCTATAGAATTACATAATGCAGAAATTATCTTTTAGGGACAAAATAAAAGAAGCGCGAATTAATGCTAGTGACAGCTTTAGAGGTGGAAAACTTATGTCCAGTATTTTCCGACCAGGGTCACCATTTAGAAAAGGCTATGTAGACAGTCCAAGAAACAGATCCTATGTTGTGATGAACAATGTTTTATATCACTTACATCCAGTAAAAGTTAAAAGACACGGTGTGAGATTATCTTACACTCTGTGCCTTGGTGGATTGAGCTTCTTCTTATTTATAGTGCTTACCATAACTGGTATTTGGCTAATGTTTTACTTTCGCCCAACTGAACTTGCTTATGTAGATATACAAAATTTACAAACAAGTATTGCTTTTGGTTCACTGGTGAGAAATATGCATCGATGGGGAGCACACTTGATGGTTTTAGTGGTTTTTCTTCATATGTCGAGAGTTTTCTATCATGGTGCTTACAAAGCTCCTAGAGAATTTAACTGGGTAATCGGAGTAATATTATTACTTCTTACTTTGCTGCTTTCGTTTACAGGATATTTATTACCCTGGGATCAATTAGCAATATGGGCAGTAACAGTGGGAGGAAATATGGCTGGCTACACCCCTGTTATCGGGGCGCAAGCTAAATTTGGGCTTTTTGCAGGCCTTGAGGCAACTACCGCTACGTTATTAAGATTTTATGTATTACATGTACTTTTCTTACCATTTATTATTGTTATTTTCATGGCTGTTCACTTCTGGAGAGTAAGAAAGGATGGAGGAATTTCTGGACCTCTATAGGATATTTTATGGTAGACATTCCCGAACATTTATTAATTAGATCCGCTGAGGCAAGAGCAAAAGCTCTTGGCATAACAGTTGAACAGGCACTGGCTGAAATGAAAGGTGAGGCTGAACCAACCGTTATTTCAAAGGAACCTGATGTACAAGTTATTGATGAAACTCCGGCACCTGTTGCTGAAACTCCGGCACCTGTTGCTGAAACTCCGGCACCTGCTACAACAAAAAAAGATACTCCTGAAGAGGTAGAATTTGCCCCAGAAGTAAAAGTAACTCAGAGACTTCTTACAGTAGTTAAAGCTAAACCAATCCAAAAACCTGTTTCTGAACCAGTCGACAAAGTAAACACTTGGCCTCACTTAATGCTTCCTGAATTTGTATCTCTTATGGCAATGACTGCTTTTTTAATTTTATTATCAGCAATTTTGCAAGCACCGTTACTCGAGGAAGCTAATCCAAATGTTACACCTAACCCTGCAAAAGCCCCATGGTATTTTTTGGGATTGCAAGAATTATTATCTTATTGGGACCCCCAAATAGCTGGTGTCATGATTCCTCTCCTTTTAGGTGTAGTTCTTTGGATGGCTTTTCCATATATTGACAGAAATCCTGAAACCCATCCTTCAAAAAGAAAGTTTGCAATTATGTTCTATACTTTTTTTCTAGCTGGCGCAGGAATTTTAACTATTATAGGTGTGCTTTTTAGAGGGCCTGGTTGGAACTGGACTTATCCATGGATTGACGGAATATGGTTTGACGACTTGCTTGACTGGATCCATTTCGAATGACTCTAATTGAGTTATCTTTTGCAGGGTTCGCATTAGTTGGTTTACTGGGAATTATTGGCATTGTAGTAATTGTTACCGGTAGAGCTCCTAAAAACTTCAACTGGAAAAAAAATGTTGAAAAAAAAGCGTTAAAAGAAGACAAATCAGAAACAAATTTTCTTGAACCAGAATTACCAAAAGGTGAAACTGAAACAACTATTGATGAAGAAGAAGATATAGAAGCACCGGCAGATGGTGCAGTAAAATTAGAAGAAAATGTAATTTATGAAGAGCTATCTGAAGAAGAAATTAGTATCAACAGAAGACAGTTTTTAACAAAAGCTTTAAGGATTTCATTTGGTGCCTTTGCCGGTATCCAGCTTATTTCTTATCTAGGTTTCATATGGCCAAAAGTTTCAGGTGGTTTTGGCTCAAAGATTGATGCAGGCTCAATTGAAGAAATTAAGAATCAATTATTCCAAGCAGATGGATCTGTAATACCCGCTTTTATTCCAGCAGCTAGAGCATATGTTCTGCCACTAAGTGAAGATGCAGCTGCTAACTCACAATTTGCTTCGGGTTCAACGGTTACTGACGGTTTGGTAGCTGTTTACCAAAGATGTGTTCATCTCGGATGTAGAGTTCCTTGGTGTAATTCATCTCAGGGATTCGAATGCCCCTGCCACGGTTCAAAATATAATATGGTAGGTGAATATTTTGCAGGACCAGCTCCAAGAAATTTAGATAGATTTAATGTTGCGAACGTATCAGGAAGATTAATTATTGATACAGGGACAATAATTGAATCTCCTAGAGCACCTGGAATGTCAGTGAAATACCCTCAAGGTCTTTCTTGTATTGCTTTAACAACGGAGGAATAATAATTGTCTAGTTCTCTTTTCATTACATTAATTGCGCTTGGTATAATCGGTGGACTTGCCTTCTTTGTTTCTGCTGGATTTCGAGGTTCTGGCAAAGCTGTTGACCTGGCACCTAATTTATCAAAATATAGAAATGATGACGACCTTGAAACTAAGACACTTGATAGGACACTTACTGTTGCCGTACTCTTAGCATCACTTTTGACAATCATGATTCCACTTTATTATCTCGGTGAACAAAATAGGCAAGATGAATTTGCTGTTGAGTTTGATGAGGTTTCTGTTGAAAGAGGAGAACATCTATATGAGGAGTTTGGATGTGGAAATTGTCACGGAGCAGATGGCTCTGGAGGAGCAGCTTCTTACGTTGAAAAAAGAAGTGGAATTAGTGTTACATGGGAAGCACCAGCAATAAATAATGTTTTTTTTAGATACGATGATAGTGAAGTAAGGTATTGGTTAATTTATGGTCGTGCAAATTCTCCTATGCCCGCCTGGGGTCTTGAAGGCGGAGGTCCAATGAATGATGGGCAATTAGATGACTTAATTGAGTATTTACACCATTTTCAAATTCCACAAAATGAAGAATTAGCAACCATAGATGCAAATGTGAACAGTTCTCTGTTACGTCTTGATTCATCTGAATTACTTGTAGAAAATGAAATCTCAAGACAAAAAGAATTAATTCAGAGCGTTAAGGATGCTCCTGTAAAATTACCGGTCATACAAAAAGCTGTTGAGGATGTCTCGGCATTATTATCTAAAGAGGGTGGAATTGACACAGACGAGGATGGTTTAAGTGATTCTGTCGAAGTAGATCTTTCAGCTTACAGCACAAATATAAATGAAATCCTTGGTACATCAATTCTTAATCTTGATCCAGATAATGAAGAATCTATTCCAGGAAGAAAAGATAAATCAGTAGCAAATGGATTCCTTTCGCAATTAGAGTCAGAATTAATAAACATTACAATTGTTTCGGAAGGTTATGAAAAGTTCTTAAATGAAGCAGAGACAGGACTTGCTTTCCTAGAAAAAGCATTAGAAGAAAAATTATGGGAAGTTTCATTTGAAGATATTGCAGATTCTACATTTGACGGAGATGTCGAGAAAGCTAAAAGAGCGGTTGGATTATTTAATGCATATTGCGCAAGATGTCATACTGCTGGTTATTCAGCAGGTGTAGCATATACGAAAGAAATTGCTTCAGGTGGTTTGGGGCCTGCGCTAAGGGCAGGAAGAGTAAACATACAGTTTAAGCAAAGAGAAGATTTCATTGACTTTATTATTAAAGGCTCAGTAAATGGAAAAGCTTACGGAGTTAATGGAGTTGGAGGAGGAAAAATGCCAGGTTTTGGTGCTGTTCTTCCACAATCAGATATAGAATTAGTTATTGACTATTTGAGAGGAATGAAACCAGATGCGTGAAATAATGAGATCTCTTCTATCTTCTAACTTATTAGTTACAGGCATCATAATGTTTATAGGTTCTCTGATTGTATTTTTTGGATCTACATTTTTACTAAATGCTACAAATCTTGGAAAAAGATTAGGTTTTCTAATTACTGGAGCAGCCATGTTTGGTTGGGGAGTAATTAACTCTATATTCTTTATTCTGTATGCACCAAGAGGTCCAGCACCAGCTTCTATAGATGGATTAAATGCATTTGAAATAAGAATCCTTCCGATAACTTTTTTAATAGGCTCCTCAATACTGTTTATTATGTTCCTACTAGCATTGAATCGATTCGAACAAGAACAACTTGAAAAGGATAGTCAAGATAGTTAAATTATCAGTATGACTGAGATTTGGTTTATAGCTGCTGGAGTATTAATACTTGCTGAATTACTAGTTACAACTTTTTTCATGCTCCCTTTTGCTATTGGTGCTTTTTTTGCAGGTACTGTATCACTTATTACTGATAGTCAGGACATACAGCTCGGTACATTCGTGGTATTTAGCATTGTTGGTGTGTACATTTCTGTAAAAATTTTTGGTCCAAGAAAACAAAAAAAAGAAGAATCAACAAATTTTTCTGAGGGTGTGAATAAATACATAGGAACAACTTTTGTTACTACTGATGAAATAGACATATACGAACCAACCCTACAACATGTTTATGGAGATGACTGGCAGGTAGTTTCAGTGGACAGAAGAATTGTACCGGGAACAGAAGTAAAAGTTGTTAGTGTAAACGGAACGAAATTAGAAGTACAAACGAACAAGGAGTAAAATAGAGTTATGGAATTTATATTTGGATTAGTTAGATGGATTTTGATAATTGTATTACTTGGAGTAATACTTTTTAGAATCTTTAGGATTATCAGACCTTTTGAAACAGGTCTAGTAGAACGTTTAGGTAAATTTAATAGAGAAGCTAGCCCAGGATTAAATATCGTTTTGCCGGGACTCGAGAGAATCATCATTGTTGACATGAGAGAGCAAGTTATTGACGTTCCTCCTCAAGAAGTAATTACAAAAGATAACGTAACAATTACCGTTGATGCTGTAATATACTACGAGCCTACTGATCCAAAAAAACTTGTGTATAATGTTGGAGATTTTATTCAAGCTGCAACTAAACTCGCACAAACAAACTTAAGAAACGTTGTTGGTGACCTTGAGTTGGACTCAGCCTTAACTTCAAGAGAGACAATCAACACATCATTAAAGTTAATACTTGATGAAGCAACCGATAAGTGGGGTACAAGAGTTGTAAGAGTTGAAATTCAACGAATTGACCCACCTCAAGATGTTCAAGACGCAATGAACAAAGTTATGAAAGCAGAGAGAGATAGAAGAGCCGCTGTTACAGAAGCTGAAGGTGAAAAGAGAGCGGCAATCTTAACTGCAGAGGGTTTAAGAGAATCTCAAATTTTAAGTGCTGAGGGTGAAGCCGAAGCTTTGAAGGCTGTTGCAGATGCTCAGAGATATGAAAAAATTGCAATTGCTGAGGGTGAAGCTGAAGCAATTGAAAAAGTATTTGATGCAATTCATAAAGGTGACCCAACAAACGACTTAATTGCAATCAAGTATCTTGAATCTCTAGAAAAAGTTGCGAATGGAAAAGCAACAAAGATTTTCCTACCTGCAGATCTTTCAGCAACGCTTGGAAGTATTGGTGCAGTCGCAGAATTATTTAAAGATGATGATGCTAAAGGCTCAAAGAAATCTACTAAAAAATAGATAAATTCCAATTAAGACCAAACAAATACCACTAAATGTGTTTATTATCTTCTTTGTTTTAATTGAAGAAGTTTGGAAGAAGTAACTACTCATGAATGCATAGCTAACATCTGCAATGAGATTAACAATAATAGTTACAATCCCTAAGTAAATTAACTGTATAAATACATTTCCACTTTCTGTTACAAAAATAGGTAATACAGAAAGATAAAATACCCACATCTTTGGATTAATGAGGTTTAGTTGCATTCCTGCATTAAATGATCCACTACTAATAACTTTACTTTGGTTCTCGACGCTGGATCTAATAGTATTAACGCCTTTGTATATAATGTAAATAATTCCAACGATATAAATAATGGTTAAAATTTGAGGAATTAAATTAAAAATAAATGTGACAACTCCAGCTGTAATGATAGTAATAAAAATTGCCCCTGTTGCTGCACCTCCTGCTACCTGAAGTCCGTTTTTTCTACTTTTTTGTACAGATTCATTAACAATTAGAGCAATTATTAAACCAGGGCTAAAAGCGACACTAATTTGAAGGATTATTAACTCTATTACCGCAGAGCTTGAAACCATTAAGCAAGACTTTGCTTTAAAAGATTATAAAACTTGTCTCCATGACATCTCTGAACTACTCGTACTTTTGGTGCATCAGGTTCTAAATTTAGATAATCAAGAACACAACCACCTCTTGTCATTCCATCTCTTGTATCAACTCTTACATTTACTTCGGCAGATTGACTAATAATTTCATTATCTAAATAAACTGACATTGCTAATGGATCAGGCAAGTCATAGCTATCACTTCCAAATATATCTTTCATCATTTCCCTCAGGACAACTTGAATATCATTGGTAAATTTGGAATATTTTGTACCAATAGATTCTATTTCTTGAATTTTTTCTGTGTCTATCATGGCATCATATAGTGATGGATCCCAACCAATTACTGTAATTGGAATTCCAGAGTTTAATACAACATCTGCAGCCTCTGGGTCTACCCAGAAATTATATTCAGCAAACTTAGTAATATTTCCTAATGCATTTGAGCTTCCGCCCATAATGTAGCAGTGTTTTATTTTGTCTAATTTATCAGAATTATTTTGTACCAAACCAGCAATATTTGTCAGAGGCCCTAATGTCACGATTTCAATTTCTTCCTGTTCTTCCAAAATTTGCTTATAGAAATCTTGGGCAGATGAATTTTCAATTTTATGGTTTTGGGGCTTAATACCAATATCACCTAAGCCATCTACACCATGCACATTTTGTGCTGAAGTAGAATCATTTCCATAGCTGAGAGCTATCTTTGTTGATTCATCTGAATTATGAACTTCAATGTAATCTCTCTCTAGGGGCTTCTCAGCTCCTTTGTATATTGGGATTTGTACTTCACAAAGTTCATTTACATAACTTGTATTTATTAATCCTTGTTCAAGTGGGACATTTCCTGCAACAACTGTAATTCCAAGTATTTTATCTTCTGGTAAATTGCGATATGCCATTAATAAGGCAACTGCATCATCTGATCCGGTGTCAGCATCAATAATTAATTTTGTCATGTTGATCTGACCTTTTTAATTTCAGGAACTCCCTGATTGAGCACAACATCACAGTCTTTGTATTCTTCTGCTATCTGACTTGCAGTAATAATTAGTAGTTCTAATAGAGCTTCTTTTTTACCAGACGAAGAACCAAATGTTACTGGACTACTATTATATTCTTTTTTTATAGTCTCAAAAATTTCAAGTGATTCAGTTTTATTAAACTTGGTATTTAATTTCTTGTTTGTTGATACTTCAAAACTTTTTCTATGTCGCCTAGGTAATTGAAATTGCATAAATGTATTCTAACTATTTATTGCTAGCTTTTGTAATGAGACCTCATAATCTTCAGAATATTTTACACTTCCAAATTCTACAAAACCAAAAGACTCATGAAATTTGAAAGAGGCTTCATTAATAGATGGAAGCAAGTTTATTTCTGCAGTTAAATAATCTATAGAATTTTCTTTTGCGTAATTCAAAATATTTTTATAAAGACTTGTACCTAACTTATTGTTTCGATATTTAGCATCCACAGCAATTCTGTCTATGTACAAAAAATTATCAACCATTTTGTTAATTTCTTTAAAATTTTTATGTTCAGTTTTCTTCATATAAGATTTTGTTAAATCATTGTCTTGAAAACAAACTACAAATCCAATAACATTATTTTGAAAAACAATAGCTTCGTTATAGTCTGAGTTTTCAATAGAATTTGTTAAACCCTCTAAAGAGCGAGAACCTACATTGGGCACGTTTTTTTCATTTAGTTCGTGACACTTAGCGGCTAGACCACTGTTTATAGAAGAAAAAGAATATTCTTTCATATGTAAAAATATACATTTAATGTATAAAAATGTAAACTGTGTCTATGTCTCAAAAGATAGTTTTGATGAGTTCCCCAGAGTATTTTAAAGTTGAATACGCGATAAATCCTTGGATGGTAGCAGGAACAAAAGTTGATCTTGAACTAGCAAAAGAACAGTGGAATGGTCTTAAACGAGCAATTGAG
>Ga0208390_1000902_pt1 | contig 10841 bp, 9 predicted proteins | sample Knorr_S7_td_Surf_FD_185594 | JGI IMG/M metagenome (GOLD analysis project Ga0208390, IMG submission 185594) | Marine microbial communities from Southern Atlantic Ocean transect - Knorr_S7_td_SurfaceA_ad_6m_LV_A (SPAdes) (version 2) | ecosystem: Environmental > Aquatic > Marine > Oceanic | place...
AAAGACATAACGCAAGTTGGTGAGGCATGGATACCCAACTTATCCTCTAGACCGATACATATAAGATCATTTTTCTCTAATTCGTTTGATTTTTCATTTTTAATATATTTAGGAACTATAAATAATGAGATGCCATTATTTCCCTCTGGGGCACCTTCAATTCTTGCTAAGACCAAATGAATAATATTTTCGGCCATATCGTGTTCACCAAAAGTAATGTATATTTTTGTTCCTTTTATACTATAAGAGCCATCAGTATTCCTTTTTGCACTAGTCTTTAGAGCCCCGACATCAGATCCAGCTTGAGGCTCTGTTAGATTCATTGTTCCAGACCATTCTCCTGTAAGTAATTTTGGAAGATACTCATTTTTTTGAGCATCTGTACCATGATGACTGATAGCTTCGATAGCTCCTTGTGTTAACATCGGACATAATGAAAAGCTCATGCATGATGTATTCCATAATTCCTGTATCATAACAGCTAATGTTTTAGGTAAACCTTGACCGCCATAATCTTTTAAACCCGAGACAGTTCCCCATGATGAATTAACTAATTCCTTATATGCCTCTTTAAAACCAGGAGCAGTAGAAACTTTTCCATTTTTCAAAATTGAACCAGCTTTATCAGCAGATTGATTTAAAGGAGCAATAGATGTATCAGCAAGTTTTGCAGCTTCATTTAGTAATGTTTCAACAAAACTATCATCTAAATCAGGCCATAATTTTGAACCAACAAGATCTGAATAATTTGCCATTTCTTTCAAAGCAAAAATCATTTGCTTGACTGGTGATGCAAATGCCATATTTAACCTCTAAATTTGTAATAAAAAATAAAACTTATTATACACAAATTTATAAAACTATATGATTATTTAAATTAAAATGACAAAAATTAAAAAGATTAATAATAAAACTATAAACGAAGCTGTCGAATTACTTCAAAAGGGAAAGCTTATAGGTTTTCCAACAGAAACTGTTTATGGATTAGGTGCAGATGCTACTAATGAAAAAGCAATTCTAAAAATTTATAAAAATAAACAAAGACCTAAATCCAATCCCTTAATTGTACATACTGAAACAATTGAACAAGCATGTTCCGTTGGAGTGTTTAATAGCAAGATTGAAAAAATTGCGAAAGATATTTGGCCTGGTCCTTTAACAGTAATTGTTAAAAAAAGAGAGAATTCAAATATTCGTAAAGAATTATGCGCTGGTAATGATACTATCGCAATAAGAGTATCAAGTAATAAAACTATTTTAGCTATTATAAAAAAATTAGGTAATCCAATTGCAGCACCTAGTGCAAATAAATCAGGAATGTTAAGTCCTACTTCCGCGGCTCATGTAGAAAAACAGTTTAAAAATAATACTGATATACCTCTAATATTAGATGGAGGAAAAACTAAAATAGGTGTCGAAAGTACCGTAATTGGAATGAAGAATAATAATATAATAATTTATAGACATGGCGGTATAACAAAAGAAAGACTTGAAAAAAAAGTAAATGAAAAAATTATCGATATAACACACGATGAGTTTTCAGAAAAATCAAATATGTCACCGGGGATGTTAAAAAAACATTACTCACCAACAGTGCCTCTTAGAATTAATATTACAAATCCAAGAAGTGATGAAATTCTTATTGGTTTTGGAGAAAAATATGAAGAGCCAAATTTAAGTAAATCTGGTGATCTAGATGAAGCAGCTGCCAATTTATTTTATTTTTTAGAAAAATATGAAGCAAAGGGTAATAAAATAGCAATTGCACCAATACCAAATATTGGTATTGGTGTTGCTATTAATGATAGATTAAATAGAGCTATTCAATAGTTACTTTAATGATGGAAGGACATAGTCCTTAAACTGATCTCTAAGAGTTAATTTTTGAATTTTACCTGTCGCTGTGTGAGGTATTTCATCTACAAAAACAACATCATCAGGCATCCACCATTTTGCAAGTTTTCCGTCTAGAAAATCTAAAACATCTTTCCCGGAAGGACTCGTTCCCTCACTTGCCACGCATATGAGTAAAGGTCTTTCATCCCATTTAGGATGAACGACGCCAATTACAGCTGCTTCAGCAATATCAGGGTGGCCTACAGCTACATTCTCAAGTTCAATTGAGGAAATCCACTCTCCGCCTGACTTTATTACATCTTTAGATCTGTCAGTTATTTGCATAAAGCCCATTTCATCGATAGTTGCGACATCTCCTGTATCAAAAAAACCATCTTCATCAAGGATTTCCCCACCATCACCTTTCATGTATTCGCTAGCAATAAATGGGCCTCTTACTTTTAAGTTTCCAAAATCCTTTCCATTCCAAGGAATTTCATTATTTTCGTCATCGGTAATCTTCATCTCAACCATGTAAGAAGCTCTTCCTTGTTTTAATTTAATGTTTACCTTGTCTTCGAAGCTAAGTTCTTCCATTCCGTGCTTAAATGCTCCAATTGTTCCTAAAGGCGACATCTCCGTCATACCCCAAGCATGCATAACTGAAACTTCATAATCTCTCTCAAATTTCTCTAACATTACTTTAGGAACAGCTGATCCTCCGATAGCAACCCGCTCTAAGTAAGGTAGTTTTAAATTATTTGCTTCTAAATATTGCAATAACATTAACCAAACTGTTGGGACTGCAGCCGTAAAAGTTACTTTTTCTTCTGTCAAAAGTTGATAAATACTCTCGCCATCCATATTCATTCCCGGCATAACAATTTTACAACCTGACATTGGTGCCGTAAAAGATAGACCCCATGCATTAGCATGAAACATTGGAACCACTGGCATGACTGAATCTGTAGACTTTATACCCATGGCATCAGCATTATTAGCTACTAATGTATGTAATACATTTGATTTATGAGAATATAGGACCCCTTTTGGATTACCTGTAGTTCCAGAGGTATAGCAAAGACCACAAGCATCTCCTTCATCAAGCTTTATCCAGCTAAAATTATCGTCTTCAGCATTAATCATATCCTCGTAACAAAAAACATTTTTTAAAGATGTTTCTGGCATATTATCTTTATCAGTCAGAAAAATTATACCTTTAACATTTGGTATCTTTTCTTCTAAATTCTCAAGTATCTGAACAAAGCTAGTATCTGAAACAATAAATTTATTTTCAGCATGATTAATTATGTACTCTAATTGCTCTAAAAAAAGTCTAGGGTTAAGTGTATGATAAACCGCTCCAACACCAGTAATTCCATACCATGATTCAAGATGCCGATGTGTATTCCATGCTAATGTTCCTACAACATCTGACTTTTTAACGCCTAGCTTTATAAGCGCTTTTGAAAATTTTCTAGAACGCGAATGAATTTCACTGTAATTTGTTCTATGAATATCACCCTCTACCTTTCTGGTAACAATTTCTCTGTCGCCATGGTGAATGCTAGCATGATCAATAAATGTATGGACCAACAATGGCCAATCTTGCATTAAACCTTTCATAAACTTCCCCTTTTCTTAAGTGCGAATATAATATTCAGAATTTATATGTTTTCAATTAATTTAAACTATAAATACAAAACTGAGTATCGCCAATAATCTTTTTTTCTCTGAGATTGAAACCCTCAATAGCTTCAATCTCATCTTTTGAGGATAATTCAGTTACAACAATTCCTTTGTCATTAATTAATTTATTTTTATTTATTTTCTCAATAGCAATTTTTGTTAAAGAAAAATTTTTATATGGTGGATCTGAAAAAATTAAATCTAGCGGTTTTTTAAATTTAAAATTAATTTTAGTTGCGTCGCATTTCTTTACATAGGCTTGTCTTTCAAGACCTAAGTTTGCTAAGTTCTCTCTAATAGCTATTATCGAATTAATTTCATTGTCTACAAAAGAACAAAATTCTGCTCCTCTTGATAATGATTCAATACCTAAAGCACCAGATCCTGCAAAAAGGTCTAAAACCTGAGATTGATTAAAATTTAAATTAAGTCCATGAGTTAAAAAATTAAATAAAGACTCTTTCGCCCTTGAGCTTGTAGGTCTTGTAATTTTTCCTTTTGGTGATTTAATTCTTCTGCCAGATAAACTTCCTGAGATAATTTTCATAAAAATTCCATTTATTATAAATAAAAATGATTTTCAAAATTTTTCTTCAAAAAATTACTTGGTATTTCCCTTAATTCACCTTTTTTCATATCATCTAATTTAAAAGGACCGTATGAAATTCTTATCAACCTATTAACGCTTAAATCAATGTAGCTAAATAAATTTCTAATTTCTCTGTTTTTTCCTTCCTTTAAAGTAATTGAAAGCCATGAATTTACTCCGGTTTTTTTTCCGATAGTAATTTTATTTTTTGAGTAATTTACACCTTTAATTGTAATTCCATTTTCAATTAATTTTATTTTTTTTATATCAATATTACCTCGAACACGAACTTTATATTGCCTCTCAACATTATTAACAGGTAATTCTAAATATCTTGAAAACTCGCCGCTATTTGTTAAGAGAATTAAACCCTCACTATTAATATCTAGTCGACCTACAGAAATGATTTTTTTAAGATTATTAGGTAAAATGTCATATATAGTTTTTCTTTTCTTGTTATCAGTATTAGTTACAATTATTCCTTTAGGTTTAAAAAGTGACCATACGCGTAATTTATTTTGTTTGAAAATTTCTTTACCATCGACCTTAACTTTTGAGTCTTCATCAATGTTAAGAGCAGCGGACTCAATTATTTTACCATCAACCTTAACCCTTTTTTCAATAATCATCTTTTCAGCCTGTCGTCTTGAGGCTATTCCACTTTGAGCAATAAATTTTGCTACTCTTAATGGATATTTTTTAGATTCATTTGTCATAACATGTTTTATATTATCTTATTATTTAGTTATAAAATAGTTAATGGAGAAAAGTAATTGAGCGATACTTTGAAAATAACTAATCAATTTATGGAAATAGCTTTAAAAGAGGCAAAACTGGCTAAAGAAAGAGATGAAATACCAGTCGGTGCAGTTATTATTGATAAAAATAAAAATATTCTAGCATCAAATGGTAATAGAGTTATTGAATTGTCAGACCCTACTGCTCATGCAGAAATCTTATGCATTAGAGAGGCTTCAAAGAAATTAAAAAATGAGAGATTGATTGACTGTACTATTTTTTCTTCTTTAGAGCCTTGTGTTATGTGTGCTTCTGCAATTTCTTATGCAAGAATCAAAAAGCTTTTCTTTGGAGCATATGATCATAAAACAGGTGCAGTTGAAAGTGGTGTTAAATATTTTAAAACCTCATCATGTAATCATAGACCAGAATTCTATGGTGGTTTTAAAGAAAAAGAGTCTGAGTTAATACTTAAGTCATATTTTAAAATGAAAAGAGTCTAATATTTAAGATTGCTTTTTGGATCTCTGAAGGCTAAAAATTTAATACAGAAGTTTAAAATCGCAACTATATATTTTCAGATAATATTTTAAAATTATGAAGTATATAAATTAAAGAGGAAAAAATGAATTTTGATCATAGTGACAAAACAAAAGAACTGATTGCTCGAGTAGAGAAATTTATGGATGAAAATGTTTATCCTAATGAAAGTGTTTATGAAGAGCAAATGCAAGCATTTGGTGAAAACAGATGGCAAATACCTCAAATACTTGAAGATTTAAAAGAAAAAGCAAAAGCTGAAGGATTATGGAATTTATTCCTTCCTGAATCTGATAGAGGTGCGGGTCTAACAAATGTTGAATATGCTCCGCTTTGTGAGATTATGGGAAGAGTTGGTTTTGCTGGAGAGGTCTTTAATTGTTCAGCCCCTGATACTGGAAACATGGAAGTAATTGATAGATATGGCAATGAGGAACAAAAAGAGAAATGGTTAAAACCACTTCTTGCTGGTGAAATTAGATCAGCATACTTAATGACAGAACCGGATGTAGCATCATCAGACGCTACTAATATTTCAACTACAATCAAACGAGATGGTGACGAATATGTTATCAATGGAAGAAAATGGTGGTCATCAGGAGTTATGGATCCAAGATGTAAAATTGCTATCCTTATGGGTAAAACCAACCCTGACGCACCAAGGCACCAACAACAAAGTCAAATTTTAGTTCCATTGGAAACACCAGGAGTAACAATTAAAAGACACTTACCAGTTTTTGGTTTTGATGATGCTCCACACGGTCATTCGGAAGTGCTTCTTGAGAATGTAAGAGTTCCAATTGAAAATCTATTCTTAGGTGAAGGACGTGGATTTGAGATTAGTCAAGGTAGACTAGGTCCAGGCAGAATTCACCATTGTATGAGAGCAATAGGAGTTGCAGAGAGAACTCTTGAAAAAATGGCAAAAAGACTCTTAAGTAGGGAAACTTTTGGTAAAAAAGTTGCAGATCATTCTGTATGGGAAGAGAGAATTGCAAGGGCTAGAATTGAGATAGAAAGTTCAAGATTACTTACTATGAAGGCTGCATATATGATGGATACTGTTGGAAACAAAGTCGCCCGCGCTGAAATAGCTATGATTAAAGTTTTAGCACCAAAAATGCTTTGTAGTATTGTTGATGATGCTATTCAAGCTCATGGTGGTGGTGGTGTAACTACTGATTTTGGCCTTGGTAAAACATATGCATCTGCAAGAGTTTTAAGATTAGTTGATGGACCAGATGAAGTTCATAACAGAACAATAGCAAGATTAGAATTTAAAAAGTATAAAGAAGAATTAGAATCTGTCTTAAAAGAAGCTATATAATTTCAAACTTAAAGGTCTTCAATCATGAAGACCTTTTTAATTGGCTAATTTTCTTCTAAATTTTGTCAAATAATTATTCAACTTTGATTTTTAGCAACTATATAAAAAATTCATAAAAAACTATTAATGTATAGATTTATGATTTATATAGATTTCCCTATGTTATGGAGTTTGGTGTGAAGAATAATTGGACAAAAGATAGCTGGAGAAAAAAACCTATCATTCAGGTTCCTGATTACGATGATGAGAAGCATTTGAATGAAGTAGAAACTCGTCTTTCTTCTTATCCACCCCTTGTATTTGCTGGAGAAGCTAGAAATCTAAAAGAGGATTTAGCAAAAGTTTGCAGAGGCGAGGCTTTTCTTCTTCAAGGCGGTGATTGTGCAGAGAGCTTCGCAGAACATCTTCCTGATAACATTAGAGATACATTCCGAGTAATATTACAAATGGCAGTTGTCTTAACTTATGGGGCAGGAAGACCAGTAGTAAAAGTTGGAAGAATGGCTGGACAATTTGCCAAACCAAGATCCTCATCTATTGAAAAAAAAGGAGATCTAGAACTACCAAGTTATCGTGGTGATATAATAAATAATATAGAGTTTGATTTAGAGGAAAGAAAACCTGATCCTGAACGCCAAATTATGGCCTATAGGCAAGCAGCCTCAACATTGAATCTTTTAAGAGCTTTCGCTCAAGGTGGATATGCAAATCTTGATCATGTTCATCAGTGGAACCTAGATTTTGTAAAAGAAAGTAAGCAAGGTGAAGAATATGAAGCTCTTGCTGAGAGAATTTCAGAATCCCTTGATTTTATGAATGCAGTAGGAATTAATTCGACAACTACGGCAAAACTAAGATCAGTAGATTTTTATACAAGTCACGAGTCACTTTTGCTGGGTTATGAGGAATCATTAACGAGGTTAGACTCAACATCAGGTGAGTGGTATGACACCTCAGCTCATATGTTATGGATTGGAGATAGAACACGTCAGCCTGATGGAGCGCATATTGAATTTGTTAGAGGAGTGAAAAATCCCATAGGTTTAAAATGTGGTCCCTCTTTGGAACCAGATGAGTTAATAAAATTGATCGATATTATTAATCCAGAAAATGAAGAAGGTAGATTAACTCTAATCACAAGATTTGGAGAAAATAATGTTGAAAAGCATTTACCAGGCTTAATTAAACTAATTAAATCAGAGGGTAAAAATGTTATATGGTCTTGTGACCCAATGCATGGAAATACAATAACATCATCAAATGGTTATAAAACTAGACCACTTGATAAAATTATCAGTGAAGTAAAAGATTTCATTGATATTCATAATTCAGAAGGTACATATGCTGGAGGAATTCATGTTGAAATGACTGGTCAGAATGTAACTGAGTGCACAGGTGGAACTCAAAAGATTTCTGAAGAAGATTTATCTGATAGATATCATACTCACTGCGACCCTAGACTAAATGCCAACCAATCTCTTGACTTGGCTTTTTTAATTTCGGAGAGACTCAAAGAAGTTAGATCTTAAGATTTAAGAAATATTAACTACCACCCTTCCCCTTACTTTTCCATCCAAAATAGGTTGAGCAAAATCTTGAACTTTATCAAGATCAGTTTCAACAACCATTTGAGCTAACTTTTCCATATCTAAATCTTTACTCAAACGATCCCAAGCTCTTTCTCTTTTTGGCATTGGCGCCATTACAGAATCTATACCAATTAATGAAACACCTCTTAAAATGAAAGGTAAAACAGTAGAAGGTAAATCCATACCTTGTGCAAGACCACATGCTGAAACTGCACCACCATATTTTGTTTGAGCAATAACATTTGATAAAGTTTGACTTCCAACAGAGTCTACTGCACCTGACCATCTTTCTTTGCCAAGAGGTCTTGAGGGTTCAGATAGCTCATTCCTATCAATTACTGTGTCTGCTCCCAAACTTTTTAAATAATCAGTTTCAGATAATCTACCAGTTGAAGCAATTACAGAAAAACCAAGACCTGAAAGGATAGAAATAGCTACAGATCCGACACCTCCTGAGGCTCCTGTTACAAGAATTTCTCCACTCTTTGGTGTAATTCCAAAATCTTCAAGACCAAGAATGCATAACATAGCTGTATAACCTGCTGTACCAATTTGCATGGCTTGATGATTAGATATATTTTCAGGTAATTTTAATAAATGTTTTGAATTTACACGCGCTCTCTCAGAGTATCCACCATAATGACTTTCAGACAAGCCATAACCATTTAATACAACTCTATCACCTTTAGAAAATTCTGAATCCTCTGAAGATCTTACAACTCCACTAAAATCAATTCCTGGAATCATAGGGAAGTTTCTCACTATTGGAGAGGATCCTGTCATTGCAAGACCGTCCTTGTAGTTCAATGTAGAGTGAGTAACATCAACAACAACATTTCCCTCCATGAGATCATCCTCTGAGATCTCTACAAGATTAATTTCTTGGTGCTCTTCATTTTTTTCTATTTTTAATGCTTTAAATAATTCTGTCATAGTATCATCCTCATCTAAAAAAATTCATTGGTTCGCCTAAAGGTTCAAAAATAATATCATCCTTCATAACAATGTTATCTCGTATAACAGTCATTATAGGCCAGCCTTTAACTTTCATATTATTATATGGAGTCCAACCACATTTACTAGCTATCCAATCGTTAGTAATTACTCTCTCTTTATTCATATCTACAATAGTAAAATCAGCATCATATCCAATTGCTATTCTACCTTTTTCTTTTATTTTAAATAATTCTGAAGGATTGTAGCTAGTTAACTCAACAAATCTCTCTAATGTTAACTTTCCATTATTAACATGATTTAACATTATCGGAACAAGGGTTTGAACTCCTGGCATGCCTGATGGTGAATTTGGGTAATCAGCACTTTTTTCTTCCACTGTGTGAGGAGCATGATCAGATCCAATTATATCTGCTGTTCCATTATTAATTCCTTCCCATAATTTTTTTTGATGATTTAAGTCTCTTATAGGAGGATTCATTTGAGCATAACTACCAAGATTATCATAGCAATCAGGTGCATTTAGAGTTAAATGTTGTGGCGTGATTTCAACTGAAGCAACATCTTTATTTTTTGATAAAAATTCAATCTCCTGCCCGGTTGATACATGAAGTATATGAATATTTTTTTTATTCTTTCTAGCAATATCTACTATTCTTTTTGTTGCCTTAAAGCATTGCTCATCATTCCTCCAAACTTCATGAGAATTTATATTACCAGGAATTTGAAACTCTATTCTTTCTTCCAAGAGATCCTGATCTTCGCAATGAAAAGAGGCTCTATTATTAATACTTGAAACAATATTATTTAAATCACTTTCATCAGTTACTAATAAAGAACCAATGCTTAAACCCATAAAAACCTTCACCCCACAACAACCAGGAATTTTTTCTAACTCAGGTAATTCCCTATAATTTTCTTCAGTTCCACCGGCGTAGAAAGCATAATCACAAAAAAGTCTTCCTTCAGCTCTTCTTAATTTCTCTTTTAAAGCACTTTCATTAGTTGTTGCTGGATTAGTATTAGGCATTTCAAATACACCAGTTATGCCACCTAGAACAGCGCCTTTTGTACCAGTGTTTAAATCTTCCTTATGCTCTAAACCTGGTTCTCTAAAATGAACTTGGGTATCTATCACACCAGGTAATAAATGAAGGTTTGTAAGATCAATGATTTGATTTGCATTTTCTTCAGATAAATTACCTAACTTGACAATCTTCCCGTCTTTAACAGCAATATCTGAAATATATGTTTTTTCATGGGTCACAATTGATGACCCTTTATAGATTGTATCAAACGACATTGTTTCTTTTACCCTAATTTATTATAATTGATAACTATAATTATAAAAGACTAATATCATTATGAATAAAGAGTTAATAAAATTACCTAATCGTTCAATTCTCTCGATTGAGGGAAAAGATAGCGAAAAATTTCTTCAAGGAATAGTTACTTGTAATATTGAAAATATTAAAAATAAATTAGCTTATGGATCAATTTTAACACCCCAGGGTAAATTACTTTACGATTTTATTGTTTCGAAAAAAAATAATGATTTTTTGATTGATGTTTCAAAATC
>Ga0208390_1000905_pt1 | contig 10838 bp, 10 predicted proteins | sample Knorr_S7_td_Surf_FD_185594 | JGI IMG/M metagenome (GOLD analysis project Ga0208390, IMG submission 185594) | Marine microbial communities from Southern Atlantic Ocean transect - Knorr_S7_td_SurfaceA_ad_6m_LV_A (SPAdes) (version 2) | ecosystem: Environmental > Aquatic > Marine > Oceanic | place...
CATTATCAGGAGTAGATATTGCCTTATGGGATATACTAGGTAAGAAAACGAAAGCTCCACTTTATCAACTCGTTGGAGGAAAATGTAATAATAAAGTTCCAGTGTACGGTTATGGAATGATGTTACAGAAAAAATCAGTTAATGAATTGGTCGCTTTGTTTCAAGAAGAGTCAAACCAAATAAAATCTAAAAATTTTAAAGCTATGAAAATGAAAATTGGATTAGGTCCTAGAGAGGATTTAAAACTAGTTCAAGCTGTGAGAGACTCTGTTGGAAAAGATTTTAAATTAATGGTTGATGCAAATCATGCTTATAATTTAAAAGATGCACTTTATGTTGGAAAAGGTTTAGATGAATTAGATATTCATTGGTTTGAAGAACCTGTTGCTCCTGAAGATTATGAGGGATATAGAGAATTAAAACAAAAAATCTCTACAAGTATTGCAGGTGGTGAAGCTGAATTTACGAAATATGGATGGAATAAATTAATAAGTGATAAATGTGTAGATATTGCTCAACCCGAGGTATGTGGTTTAGGTGGGATTACTGAGTATTTAAAAGTTGCTGCTCTGGCTCAGGCAAATTTTATTCCAGTAATTAATCATGTTTGGGGTTCTGCCGTTAGTATAGCGGTTAATCTTCATTTATTGACTGCACAGCCAGATATGCCTGGAGGTTTGTTTCCATCAAAATCCATGCTTGAATTCGATACAACAGAGAATAATATTTTCATCACAGATTTACCAAAAGAAGATTTCTCAATACTAGATCAAGTAAAAAATAATAATGGATATGCATCAGTGACTGATAACGTAGGAATTGGCATTAATCCAAAAGAAGATTTTTTAAAAGAGTTTGAAGTAAATGAATAAGATAAAGACTTTAGAACCAAAACCTATTTGGAAATTAAGATGTACTTTAGGAGAAGGAACGCTTTGGGTAAAAGAACATAATTCAATTTACTTTGTAGATATAAAAAAAAAGAAAATTTGTTCTTTAAATATAAAAAATAAGAAAAAGAAAATTTTTAAAGTAAATAAAGAAATTGGATTTATTGCACACATTAAAGATTATATTTTCATTTTAGGTCTTCAGGGGGAACTGAGAATTCAAAATTTAAAATCAAAAAAAATTCTAAAATCAATTATAATTGAGTCAGATTTAAAACTTAACAGAATTAATGATGGTAAAACTGACCCAGCTGGAAATTTATGGTTTGGAACTATGGATAATTTAGAGAGAAAAATTGAAAGGGGTTCATTATATAAATTAGACAAAAACTTAAAATTATCAAAAGTTGATAAAAATTATAGAATAACTAATGGGCCAGCTTTTATAGATAAATTTAATTTTTATCATACTGATAGTGCTAAGAAAAAAATTTATAAAATAAAAATAAATAAAAATAATAAAATTATTAATAAAAAAGTATTTAAAAAATTTAATAATAACGAAGGGGTTCCAGACGGTATGACTCTAGACAGAAATAAAAATCTATGGGTAGCCCATTTCCATGGAGCTTGTATTTCTGTATTCAACAAAAAAGCAAATTTAATTCATAGAATTCAACTTCCAGCAAAAAATATAACTAACTGTGCTTTTGGAGGCAAAAACACTAATGAACTTTATGTTTCAACTGCAACAAAAGGGATGAACAAAGCTGATTTGCGAAAATTTAGATATTCTGGTTTCTTTTTTAGTGTAAAAACAAATGTAAAAGGAATTTTACAAAAAAAATTTATTATAAGTAATGAAGAAAAGAGATCTTTACTATGAAAGAATACCTACCAAACTTTTAAGAGAGGATTTTAGGCTATTAGGAACTTACCTTGGTAGAGTTATTAAAGATCAAGAAGGCTTAGCTTTTTTTAAAATTGTAGAAAAATTTAGATTGTTATCAAAAAATACCTTAATTGATAAAAATAAATTTAAAATCTTATCAAAAATATCAAAAGAAGTTAAAAAACTATCATCTGAAAATATATTTAAATTAACAAGAGCTTTCTCACAAATTTTAAATTTATTAAATTTAGCTGAGTCTATTGATGCCTCTAGAAGGTTAAATGAGTATCAAAATCCATATTTTAAAAGTAAAAATCAAAATCTTTTTATTGAGGATGTAATTGAAGGTCTTTTTAAAAATAAAGCAATATCTAAAAAAAAAATTTATGAACAAGCTACAAAACTTGATATTGGAATTGTGCTCACTGCACACCCCACAGAGGTGAAGAGACGAACATTAATCCAAAAGTATGCAAATTTAATAAATATTATGGAGCAAAGACATCTATATAAAAAATATCCATCTAAAATTATAGAGCTAGACAGACAGTTATATTCCGAGATTGCGATAATATGGAAAACTGATGAACTTAAACGAACTAAACCATCTCCACTCGATGAAGCTAGATGGGGTTTAGCAGTAATAGAGGATAGTTTATGGGATACCATTCCAAGAGTTTATAAAAGACTAAATGATATTTTTAGAAAAAATTTAAAAAAGGATCTTCCAAGAGATTTTAATCCGATCCAATTTGGATCATGGATGGGTGGTGATAGGGACGGAAATCCAAATGTCACAGCCGAAGTTACCAAAAGAGTTATTTTATTTTCTAGATGGCAGGCTGCAAAATTGTATGAAAAGGAGCTTACAAAGTTGATACAAGATTTATCAATGGAAGAATGTTCACCAAAAATAAAAAAAATTACAGGAAATAGTTTTGAACCCTATAGGGTTTTTTTAAGGCCAATCAGAGATAAAGCAAGACTTACCCATCAATTAATTGAAGATCATTTAAATAACAATTCTTTTCTAGATGAAAAAAAATTAATTCAAAACAAAAATGAAATAACTTTTCCATTAAGAGAGGTAAGAAATTCACTAAAATTAAATAAAGAAGATCATATTGCAAATGCAGACTTGCTAGACTTAATGAGAAGAGTAAGATGTTTTGGAATTAATCTCGCTAGATTAGACATCAGGCAAGAGTCTGGAAGACATAGTAAATTATTAAATGAAATTTTTAAAATAAAAAATAATATAAAATATACTTCTTTAATTGAGCAAGAAAAAATAAATTTACTAAATAAACTTATTAAAAAGAGAAAAAATTTTGTAAATAAAATTAAATTAAAAGATAGAGAAAATAAAGAAGTTTGGAATACTTTCAAACTGATATCAAAATCTCCTAATGAATGTTTAGGTGCTTATGTTATATCAATGACTTCAACAGCCTCTGATATTTTGTCAGTTTATTTTTTACAAACACAAGCAAAAGTAAAGAATTTGTTAAGAGTGGTGCCACTTTTTGAGACTTTAGAGGATTTAAAAAATGCAAAAGATGTAATGAAAAATTTATTTAAACTTTCTTGGTATAAAAAAATGATAAATTCTAAGCAAGAAATTATGATTGGATATTCAGACTCAAGTAAAGATGCTGGAAAATTATCAGCGAGCTGGCATCAATATAAACTTCAAGAGGAATTAAGAAGTCTAGCAAAGAAATATAAAATTGATTTAGTCTTCTTTCATGGCAGGGGAGGATCTCCAGGTAGAGGTGGTGGGCCAATTCAAGCAACCTTAAAATCTCAACCATCTGGTACAGTAAATGGAAAAATCAGAATTACTGATCAGGGTGAGGTAATTCAACAAAAATATGGATATAAACCTTTAGCTGAATATAACCTTTGTAGTTATATAGGAGCAGTTATGGATGCATCTTTAAATCCACCTCCAAGATCAAAGCCAAATTGGAGAGAATTAATTCACAATATGTCAGAAATTTCAACATCTGCTTATCGAAAATATTTAAATCAAAATGAGGACTTTATTAGATATTTTAAAACTGTAACTCCACATAAATCACTTGGGAAGTTGGCGATAGGGTCTAGACCATCAAAACGTAAGAATGTTGATAATATCCAAGGCTTAAGAGCGATACCATGGGTATTTGCTTGGACACAGATTAGACTTATGTTGCCAGCGTGGCTTGGAACAACAGAGGCTTTAAGATATGGATCAATAAAAAAATTTAAAAAAACAATAACTGACATGGAAAAGAATTGGCCATATTTTATTTCAACTATGGATATTTTAGATATGGTAATTTCAAAAGTAGACCCAAAAATATCAATAATTTATGAAAACAATTTAGCTGACAACTCATTGAAGAGAATTGGTAAAAAATTAAGATTTCAATTTGCTTCATTGGTCAAATTGCATAATAAAATTACTCCAAGAGAAGTGGTAAAAGAGAGAAAAGAATTTAGAAAAGCTTTGTTTATAAGAAGTAATTATACAGAGATTTTAAATATTTTACAGGCAAACATAATGAATAAATTGAAAGACAAAAAATATAAAAATTTAGATAAAAAATTTCTTGAAGATGCTCTTATGACTTCTATCGCAGGTATATCTGCAGCAATGAAAAATACTGGATAAATGTTTGAATATTTAATTGCTTTCGGGGCAGGACTTATAAGTTTTTTGTCTCCATGTGTTTTACCTTTAATACCTGGATATATTTCATATATCTCTGGTCAATCTTTACAAGAAATATTAAAGATTCCTATTTCAGGCCAATTTATATTAATTGTACTATCATCCCAGCATAAAGATTTTTCATGATTTTTTGACCAATAATTCGTAACTTTGTACTCAAAAATAGTATCTTTCTCTAGAGAGAGGAAACCATGAGCAAACCCTGTAGGGATCCATAATTGACTATTATTATTAGCATTTAATTTTATTCCTGACCATAGAGAAAAAGTATCTGAATTTAGTCTTAAATCAACTATTACATCATAAACAGATCCATGTGTACATCTTACCAATTTCCCTTGATCCATCGGAGGGATTTGATAATGCATTCCTCTTAGGACTCCTTTATGAGAAGTTGATTGATTATCTTGTACGAAAATATTATTTTTCTTTATTAAGTTATTAAACTGTCTTGAATTCCAACTTTCGAAGAAACAACCCCTATTATCTGAATAGATTTCTGGACTAATAATAAATGGTCCTTCAAAAAATCCTTCTTTATTATGCTTACACTTTTTGATTTTCATATTTACTTTAATAATTTCATTAAATAATTTCCGTATTCACTTTTACTGTGTTTTGATGCAAGTATTCCTAGCTCATCTTTGCTTATATAACCTAATTTCCATGAGATTTCCTCTGGGCATCCAATTTTTAAACCTTGTCTTGTTTCTATTGTCTTTATAAATGTCCCAGCATCATGAAGAGATTCAACTGTTCCGGTATCTAGCCAAGCCATTCCTCTTTTAAGGAGTCTTACTTTTAATTGACCTTCATTAAGAAGAGCTTTATTTATATCTGTTATCTCTAATTCTCCTCTTTTTGAGGGCTTAAGATTTTTTGCAATATTTATAACTGAATTTTCATAAAAGTAAATACCTGTTACAGCAAAATTACTTTTAGGGTTAATTGGTTTTTCTTCAATGCTTATTACAGTAAGTTTTTCATTAAATTCAATAATTCCATATCTACAAGGATCTTTAACTTGGTAAGCAAACAATGTACCCTTTTCTCTTGCACTGTTAACCTCTTTTAATTTCGATGATAAATTATCTCCATAAAATAAATTATCTCCAAGGATTAGGCATAATGGTGAACCATTCAAGAATTCTTCACCTAAAATTAAAGCTTGAGCTATACCATCAGGTCGTTTTTGACATTTATATTGAATTTTAATCCCCCACTGACTTCCATCACCTAACAAGTTTCTAAAGAGATCTAAAAAAAAAGGTGAACATATAATTAGAATTTCATTGATTCCTGCGAGTAAAAGAGTTGATAAAGGATAATAAATCATAGGCTTATCATAAACAGGCATTAACTGTTTACTTACAGCATTTGTAAGTGGGGATAGTCTCGAACCTGTTCCTCCAGCTAAAATTATTCCTTTTCTAGTGCCTAAATTATTCATAACAGTATTTTAGATTCAATATTCTACCAAATTTAAGCTAAGATATTAAATTCTTATAAATTGATATTTTAAAGATTAAAAAGAATCTTTAGCGATATTTTTGTTTTCTAAAAGAATGTTTCTTAGACCAATAATTAAAATCCAGCTTGCTAAATTTATACGAATATCAAAAATTAAAATATCATATAGGTGAGTCGAGAAAAATATAAATGCTGCTGTCCACCATCCTTTATCCAGAAGTGATTTTTTTGGGTTTTGGATAAAGATTTTATTGAAACTTTTATATAAAATTAAACAAAAAAAGGAAATTATAGGAATTGAAACAAGTAAACCATGATTTACAGATAATTCAAGAAATAAATTATGTGTGTGTGAATTATAAAAACCAGTTTTCATTTCATATAAGATTGGGAAAGATCCTGCTCCCCATCCCAATAGAGGTTTATTAATAATAAAAATAATTGCTTTCTTCCAGATATCTAATCTAGGATAATCTTGAAAGTTTATAAAAATTTCGCTGAATTTATCTTGAACAGAATTTGGCACTAAATTTTGACTTATTCTGCTAATCTCTTCTGGAACAAATGGTAAGAATGACGAAAATATGGCTATAAATAGAAATAAAATAATAGGAGAAAACCATCTTAAAGATTTTTTCCCAAACATTATTGGTATTGAAATGAAAAAGCTAAGCCAAGCATTCCTTGAATTTGTAAGTATTAGTGATGTTGAGAGTACAAGCATTATTAAAAACATAATTTTTGATTTAAGGAAATCCTTTAAATAAATTTTCTCTGTTATTAATGCAATACTTATTGGCCACATCATTGATAACCATGCCCCTGTATAGTTGGGATTACTAAATAAACCGGTAACATTTTGATTGGTTGGCGACAATGGTCTTTGAAACCACTTAATGAGTCCATTAAAAATTTCAAAAGGTCCATACCAATTAAACCAGTATTGTCCAATGCATGAAACTAAAACTGGAATTGTTCCTGCAATAAAAAATTTTGCTACTTTTTCTCTTTTAAAATTACTGTCTAAATAGTTATTTAAACTTAAAAAACATAAAAATAGTGGTATCCAATTTGCTAAGTCTGCCCAGTTTAAAGATGTATTTAAGTGATAAATTTGATTATGATTTAAACTAATAAAAATACTTTTCAAAATTAATACTATTGAAACTAGAATTAAAACTTGATTGTATTTATCTTTAAAGATATTCTTTGACTTTAAAGTCCCTTTATAGATTGAATATAAAAGGAAGATACAAGATATAAATGGCGCAGAAGCTAAAAATAGAATTCCAAAACAAAAAAAGTTAAAGTCTGTACTTTGTTGATTTAAAAAAGATATTATTTTTATTGATTTTGAAAATTTCATTAATATATAAATAAGATTTAATTTAAATTTTTTTAATAGATAAATTCGTGATTAAAAAGTTTCAATTTTGATATGAATTATTAGTAATTTTTTTTAATTTTTCTGTAAAAAGAACGCTTCCTGCAGGATTCGAACCTGCGGCCCACTGCTTAGAAGGCAGTTGCTCTATCCAGCTGAGCTAAGGAAGCACTAAATTATTATATCTGACAGATATATCCCTAACAATAATAATAATTTTTTTCGAGATTTTTTTTAAGAAAAGAAAAATTAAAGTCTTTGTTTGTAGTCAATATCTAATAGAATAGTTTGTAGATAAAGTTTTTAAATTTTGGCAAAAAGGCTTACTGAAAAACAAAAAGAAGAAATAATTCAATGTTTTAAATTGGGTAAAACCATCGAAGAATTATCAAGAAATTATAAGTGCACAAAATTAACAATTACAAGAAATTTGAAAAAAAATATTGGAGAAAAAAAATTTAAGGAAATATTCAACCATAATAAATCAAATATTGGAACTCATATAGAAGGTGATAAACAAATAGACAACAGTTTAGAAAATGAATATTTGCCTATGTCCCCTTTTTTGGAAATAACTCCTTTAAATTATGAAATTGATGATTCATCCCAAAAAGATTTCGCATCCATTCCAATTAATAATATTAATTTTCCAAAATTAGTTTTTATGATTGTAGACAAGAAAATAGAATTAGAAACTAAATTATTAAAAGATTATCCTTCTTATCAGTTTCTCTCTCAAGATGAATTAAATAGAAAAACAATAGAAATATATTTTGATTTGAAAAAGGCAAAAAGATTTTGTAATAAAGAACAAAAGATTATTAAGGTTCCTAATACAGAAGTTTTTAAGATTGTTGCTCCTCTTTTGCTATCTCGTGGAATTTCAAGGATAGTCTGTGAGGATAAATTGATAGCCTTATGAATAATCTATAATTTCTTATTAATTAAATCTAAAGATAAAAGTGAGCCTGTAATTGATCCTGTTATAAAACTTACTCCAATAACAAAACTTATTGGAAGTTTTACAGTTTCAGTTGCTATAAAATTAACCTTCTTTTTTATTGAGCTGTTTTGTATACCAATAATTAAGAGAAAGAAGAAGCAGGAATTAATAGTAAATGTGAAAAATAATTTTTTTAATGAAAAAAACATTTCTATTTTTAATTGACCTAATTTTACTACAAATTATAAAGGATATTTTTAGTTAAATTATTTTTTTTAGCTAAATATTTTGATGCTTGGGATAGAGATAATCCTGCTTTAATTAAATCATCCATTTCTCTCTTTAATTCAAATTTATTAAATTCAGAATTTTGCTTTGATTTTTTTTTCCCTTTTATTACTACAGTAATTTCCCCTAAAACTTCTTTGTCTAAAAAATAATTGATAATCTCATCAACATTATCTCCAATGTGCTCTTCGAATTTCTTTGTTAATTCCCGAAATACCAACATTTCTCTATCCCCACCAAAATATTTTTTTATTTCGTTTAATAACTTTTTTACTCGGCGAGGAGATTCAAAAATAATTAAGGTTTTTTCATTATTACTGAGTTTTGAAAGTAGTTCATCTCTTTCAGAATTTTTTTTGGGCATGAAACCCTCAAAAGTAAACTTTGATGATGGAAACCCACTTGATACAAGTGCAGTAAGAGCTGCACATGGACCTGGAATGCATACGATATTAAATCCATGCAATTTTGCATTTTTGATTAGATCTTCCCCAGGATCACAAATACTTGGCAATCCAGCATCACTTACTAATGCAATTGACTTACCTGATGCGAGATTATCTATTAATTGAGGAATTTTTCGTGAAGAATTATTTTTGTTAAAGCTTATTAATTTGTTTTTGAATTCAAATTTATTCATAATCTTTTTTGTTTGTCTTGTATCCTCACATGCAATTAGTGATACTTTTCTAAGAACATTTAAAGCTCTGTAGGATATATCGTTTAGATTTCCTATAGGTGTACCAACAATATACAAAATACTACTTTCAGGTTCCTCATTTTTATGAGATGATAAGTTTTTATTTTTCATATAGTGATTAAGTTACCCATTGGTGTAGATATTAATAATCTTATCGATGATTTAAGAATTTTTAGTTGGGAAGCAGCTGATATTTTAATCTTTTATTCAAAAATGCTGAAAGATTCAAATAATGATATTAAAATCCTACAAAATAATAATTTTGAAGATCCTGTAACACTTGCTGATTTAAAGGTTAATGAGTTAATTATAAAAAGAATTAATGAAAAATATAAGAATATTAATTGGGAAATATTAAGCGAAGAGAACGTAAAAGTAGGTGCTGACGAATGTAGTACCCAATGTGATTGGATCTGGGTTCTTGATCCTCTTGATGGAACAAAAGACTTTATTCAAGGTACAAGTGATTTTGCTATGCATTTAGCCTTGAATTATAAAAAAAGACCTTATTTAGGAATTGTTTTGATTCCAGAAAAAGATGAGTTATGGATCAGTAATGGAGAAAAAGTTTGGTGTGAGAAAAGAAATGGGAAAAGAAAAATGCCTAATAAAAATAAATATAAAAGTCTTCAAGAAATGGTTTTAGTAACAAGTAAAAATCATAGAAATGAAACTTTAAAAAAGTTAATCCAAGAAATTAAGTTTAAGGAAGTTATAGTGATGGGCAGTATAGGATGTAAAGTTGCATCTATAATAAGAGGTGAAAGCGATATTTACATATGTCTAAGCCTTCCTGGGAAAACTTCCCCAAAGGACTGGGATTTTGCCGCACCTGAAGCGATACTAAAGTCTGCTGGAGGAGCCATCACAAATATAGATAATAAGGTTTTATCTTATGGGAAAACAAATTTTAAGCAAGATGGGATAATTATTGCTTCAAACAATTGCGAAATACACGAGGATATTTGCTTTGAAATAAAAGAAATTATTTCAAAGCAAAAACTTTATCCTTTCTAATTCTAATTAAGAGGGGCAACAGGAGTGGGGGTTGGTTCTGGGTAAGACATCCCTCCGTTTTGAGCAACTCCTCTCAATGTTAGGTTGATTCTTCCTCTACTATCAATCTCACGGACTCTAACTGTAACTTCGTCACCCTGTCTTACAACGTCCTCCACCCTCTCAACCCTTGCTTCAGATAATTGAGAAATGTGAACCATTCCTTCTTTACCAGGAAGTATTTCAACAAATGCACCAATTGGGATGATTCTCGTCACAACTCCAGAGAAAATTTCACCCTCATGAACTTTTCTGGTTAATCCCTCGATTATTTTTTGAGCTTCTTCAGCAGCAGCCCCGTCGTGTGATGCAATGGTGACAATGCCACCATCTTCAATATCTATTTTTGTATTAGTCCTTTCTGTAATACCTTTTATAGTTCTTCCACCCGGACCAATAACGGTACCAATTAGTTCAGGGTCAATTCTGAAACTTAAAAGTCTTGGTGCATGAGGAGATAAGGAATCTTGTGGCTTTTCTATTGCTTCCTGCATTT
>Ga0208390_1000906_pt1 | contig 10829 bp, 9 predicted proteins | sample Knorr_S7_td_Surf_FD_185594 | JGI IMG/M metagenome (GOLD analysis project Ga0208390, IMG submission 185594) | Marine microbial communities from Southern Atlantic Ocean transect - Knorr_S7_td_SurfaceA_ad_6m_LV_A (SPAdes) (version 2) | ecosystem: Environmental > Aquatic > Marine > Oceanic | place...
AAAGGTATTCCAAACCAAAATTTATAACTAAAATATCGTTATTGAGAGATATTTTTTGTGGAAAAAGTTTTTTGTCATTGATTACATGAAAGATTCTGTCAAGACCAAATGATATACCTATTCCTGAATTATTCTTTAAGTTGAAGGACTCTGTCAAATTTTCATATCTACCACCACCACCTAATGAACCAATGCTTGAATCTGATTTTAAAGAAACCTCATATATCATTCCGGTATAATATTCTAATCCTCTTGCAAGAGATAAATCAAAATCAATACTGATTAATTTTTTGTCTTTATCGATCATTTTGATTACAGTTTCTAAGTCAGAGAATAGTTTTGAATCATTATCACTTAAATAATTTTTAATGAAATTCAAATATTCCTGATGATTAGGATTTTTATTAATTATTTCGAATAGTTTATCAATTTCATTAACGTTATTATACTTAGATTTAAGTTCTTCCTTGGTTTGCTCTGTACCAACTTTATCAATTTTGTCCAATAAAATGACAAAATCATTAAAATCATCTTTAACTCCAATTTTTTTTGCAATGGCATTCAAGACTTGCCTGTGATTTATTTTGATCACTACATCGTTCAGTTTTAGTTTTCTAAAAACTGAAGAGTATAATTGAATCATTTCAAACTCTAATAATATTGAATCTGAGCCAATAACATCTGCATCACATTGAGTAAATTCTTGATATCTACCCTTTTGTGGTCTATCAGCTCTCCAAACATTTTGAATTTGAAATCTTTTAAAAGGAAAAGTAATTTCATTTTGATGCTGTGATACATACCTCGCAAGTGGAACAGTTAAGTCAAATCTCAGCCCCTTTTCAGAAATTGATGAAATAAAATCATTAAAGTTTTTATCACTAAATGCCTTTAAATCTGCTTTTTTTATTTTTTCACCTGAATTTATAATATTAAAGATGAACTTATCGCCTTCAGTTCCATATTTATGGTATAACGTCGATCTTCTTTCAATTGATGGAGTTTCTATCTCGTTGTAACCATAACTTTCAAAAGTTGAGCTTATGACATCAATGATATATCTTCTTCTTTGTAAAGTTAAAGGATTAAAATCCCTGGTACCCTTAGGATTTAATGGTTTATTTGACATTTATAATCAAATATCACTCTTTTTGAAAAAAATAAAAAATTAAGGGATTACTTTTGTTCTTTAATCACTTCAAATTTAAGTTCGAAACTAACTTCTCTGTGTAACCTTAAGTTTGCAGAATAATTACCAGTCTTTTTAATATTTGAAGTAAGCTGAATATATTTTTTTTCAATTTCAATACTGTTTTCAGCTAAATATTTTGCAATTTCAGATGAGGTAACTGAACCAAAAAGTTTATCCCCCTCGAGAGATTTAGCACTAATCTTTAAATCAAGCTTTTCAAGTTTTTTAACAATCTTATTTGCCTCTTCAATAGCCTTTTTCTGCTTATTTTGTGATTGCTTAATCTTTTCTTGAAGAACTTTTTTGTTAGACTCAGTGGCTAGAATTGCTAAACCATTTGGAATCAAAAAATTTCTACCATATCCATTTTTAACAGAAACAAGGTCATCTTTGAAACCTAAATTCTCAACATCTTCTTTTAAAATCAATTCCATTATAAATTATTTTAATAAATCTGATTGATACGGTAATAAAGCTAAATGTCTGGCTCTTTTGATTGCAACTGAAACTTTTCTTTGATACTTTAAGGAAGTGCCAGTTAATCTTCTTGGAAGAATTTTTCCTTGTTCGTTTATAAATTTCAGTAAATAATCTGGATCCTTGTAATCAATGTACTTAATACCAAGTCTTTTAAATCTACAATACTTCTTTCTGTTTTTAGTAGATATATCGAGTGGTGTTAGATACCTTATTTGTCCTTGGTTAGAATTTAAATCCATTTCAGCCATTATGCTTTTTCTTTTTTTAATTTTTTTCTTCTTTTAATAGCCCAGTTATTAGCATCTTTGTCTAAGGAAACATTCAAATATCTCATTATTCTCTCATCTCTTTTGAGCTCAGTTTCGTACAAATCAATAACATTTACTTCAGAGTCATACTCAAAATCAATAAGTGCATAAAAACCACTTAATTTCTTTTGAATTGAGTAGGCTAATTTTTTAAGTCCCCAATTTTCAACATCAATAATTTTACAACCATTATCCTTTAAAAACTTCTCGTATTTTTTGATTGCATCTTTAACTTGGTCTTCTGATAAAGCCGGATTAAGAATAAAAACAGATTCGTAATGTCTCATAAATTAGGTGGCAAAAATACTGTTTATCTCGAAACAAACAAAAAAAATAAAATTTAATTATAGGGATCAACGTCAATTACAACCTTAACAGATCTAAATTCAGGGTAATTGTTGAATTTTTTTAATATTTTTTTTAATAGTATTTTTTGTTGTAAAAGATTAGAGTCCAAACCAATTTTCAATAAAATATTAACTATGAAAAAATTATTTATTCTTGAAACTAATGGATATTCTGGACCCAAAACTTCCATACTGCTATTTTTAATCAATGAACTGGCTAACCATTTAGAACTTTTATATAATTTATCATTTTTTTTACTCCTCATAGAAATTTTAATTAACCTTGAAAATGGTGGATAATTGAATTCTAATCTTTGATCAATTTGGTTATTGTAAAAGTTTAAATCATCATTTTCAAAAATTCTTCTGTTTACATAGTGATTAGAGTTTTTTGTTTGAATAAGTACCTTCCCTCTACTTGATGATCTTCCAGCACGGCCTGCAACCTGCTTAATTAGCTGAAAATATCTTTCATGAGATCTGAAATCTGGATAGTTTAATAAAAAATCAGATTCAATTACACAAACCAAAGAAACATTTGAAAAATCTAATCCCTTGGTTACCATCTGAGTCCCAACTAAAATTTGATAATCATTATTTTCAAAAGCCGTTATAATATCCTTAAAACTTGTTTTTTTTCTAGTATTATCAAAATCAAGTCTTCCAACCTTGTAATTTGGAAATAATTTTTGAATTTCATCCTCTACAAGTTGAGTACCCATACCCTTTCTTTCAAGAGTTTGTAATCCACATGAATTACAAATTTTTGATTCATTCTTACTAAAACCACAATAATGGCATTTTAAAATTTTCTGATTTAAATGTAGTGTTAAACTTACATCACAGTTAGGACATTGATCAACATTTAAACATGCACTGCATTGCATAAATGTTGAGTAACCTCTTCTATTCCTAAAAATTATTATCTGCTGATTTTTTGATAAGGTTTTTTCTATTTCATCAAGCATCATTTGAGGAAGAAAAGATGAATCATGATTTGTGTTTTCTATAAAAATCAACTCAGGTAGTTCAAAATTTCCAAATCTTTTGTTTAACTCTACGTATGAATACTTTTTATTTACTGAATTATGAAAACTTTCAATACTTGGTGTTGCAGAGGCTAAAATACATCCAGCTGAATATAATTTAGATAAATAGACTGCTAAATCTCTGGCATTATACAGTGGACGACTCTCAAACTGCTTGTAGGAAGTTTCATTTTCTTCATCAACAACCACAAGTCCTAGATTCTTAAATGGCAAGAAAATGGATGATCTGGCACCTAAAACAACTTTGGGGGTTTTCGAGTCAATCAAATCACTCCAAATTTCGTATCTGATGTTAGGATTTATTCCTGAATGATATACATGTAAGTTTTTTGGAAAATATCTCTTAAGTCTTGAAACTAGTTGAGTGGTTAAAGCAATTTCGGGAACCAAAAATAAAACATTTAATTTTTTTTGAATTACCTCTTTAATTAATTCAATGTAAACTTCAGTTTTTCCGGATGAAGTAACCCCTTTGAATAAAACAACTCTTTTCCTTAATATCTCATCCTTTATCTGTGAATATGCTTTTTTTTGATCCAAAGTTAGATTAATGGTAGTATTCTGATCATTATTTGACAAATTAAACCTGTCGACAGCCACCTTATCTTTGAATAAAATATTCTTCTTAACTAGGGTATTTAAAACTGCAAATGAAACTTCTAAATTTTGTGTTAACTTTCTTTGAGACTCTCTGTAATTTAAATCTTTACCAAAAAAATAATTTATAACTTTTAAATGATTTTTACTTCTAATCTTTAAGTCAGATATTTTTTCTTGAGTTATTTCTGAGTTTAAATGAAAAAAAGTTTCAGTTTTTGGCTTGTACTTGTTGTAAATTTCTTCTCTTAATTGTATTAATTCATTTATTGCTAGCTCATTAATTAGTTTAATTGAATCCTTTCCGCATAATTTGATAATATCATTTAATGATATTTCATCAAAACCTGATAAATGGTAAAATAGATTTTTTGCTTTTTCACTCAAATCTTCACCAACTTCTTGTGATAATATCTCTATAATTGTTTCACTTTTGATTAAAAACAGTTTTGGCAGTGCTGTCTCAAACACCTTCCCAAGGGGACACATGTAATAATCAGCTATCCATTTAAAAAATTTGATTTGATAATCATTAACACATGGCTTGTCATCAATTATATATTCAATCTCTTTTAATTCATAATCATAATTTTTTTCTGAGAATTTATCAATGACTACTGCACTGTAGAATTTTTTCTTTCCAAAGCTTACAACTACCCGTGAGCCTCCTATAATATTGTTGAACTCTTCTTTAGTTACTGCATAACTAAAAGTTTTATCTATAGGTAGTGGCAGGACAACTTCAATAGATTTTTGAACAATCAAGTTTTAAATCAAGTTTAATTAATTTAGCAATTTACTTATTTAATATAATTTATGGAATTAATTATTGCTAGTCATAATGAAAACAAAATTTTGGAGTTTAAAAAAAAGCTAGGTAAAAAATTTTTTTTGAAAAGTCTATCTGATATTGGATTTAAAGATGATATTCCTGAAAATGAAAATACAATTGAAAAGAATGCAATTTTCAAATCCAACTTTATATACAAAAAATATAATTGCAATGTTTTTTCTGATGATACAGGTTTAGAAATAGAAGCCCTTAACAATGAACCAGGTGTAAGATCTGCAAGATACTCGGGTGAAGAAAAGAATTCTTTAAAAAATATCAAACTTGTACTAAAAAAGTTAAAAGGTATTAGCAATAGAAATGCTAGATTTAAAACAGTAATATCATTAATTATTGATGACAAAAATTATTGCTTTGAAGGAGTAGTTAATGGAACAATAATTGATAAACCTATAGGTGATATGGGTTTTGGATATGATTCAATATTTGTTGCCAATAATATGAATAAAACTTTTGCTGAAATTAGTGTTGATGAAAAAAACATGATAAGTCATCGAGCAATTGCAACAAATAAATTAATTGATTTCATAAACAAAAAAGTATTTTAATGTAAGTTTACAGTCTGATGAGGTTTAATATTTGGTTATTTTTTACATTACTTATTTTTTCTCAATTGTTCTATGCACAAGAAAGGGTTGTTGGAGTTATTGAAAATGATGCAGATTCAAAACCAATTTCAAATGTCCATGTGATTAATTTGAATTCTGTTGTTGGAACAATAAGTAACAAGGAAGGAGTTTTTGAAATAGATGCCAATGTAAATGATACTCTTTTCTTTTCATATCTAGGTTTTAAATCAATAAAAGTAAGAGTCACTAATGACCTAATAAAGTTTAAGAATACTAAAATCAAACTAACAGAACTTGCTTACGCTCTTGAGGAGATTATTGTCACACCTTATAAATTGACTGGATATCTTGAAATCGATGCCAAAAATGTTCCAATTAGTAATTCATATAGATACAGCATACCTGGGTTGCCAACAAAAGGATATGAAGCTGGTTCCAGAAATCCAGGTGCAATTAGTAAAGTTTTTGGAGCAATCTTTAATCCCGTAGATTTTCTTTACAATCTGTTTGGTAAAAAGCCCAAACAGTTAAAAAAATTACAGTTGATGAAAGATGATTTCAGAATAAGAGAGCTTTTAAATACTAAGTTTGACAGAGAAACACTAGTTGAACTGCTTCAAATTCAAAAGTTTGACTTAGATGAAATTTTAAGAAATTGTAGTTATTCAGAAAGTTTTATTGTAGGTGCCAACGATTTACAAATTCTTGAAGCCATCAGCCAATGTTATGAAGAATTTAAGTTATTAAACAGAAAGTAATCTCTAATAATTATTTAAGCTTATCTTTGCATTTTTAATTTTATGAATAAAAATTCAACAAATGCTATCTCACCAATTGATGGAAGATACTCTAATCAGACGAAGCATCTTTCAGAATTTTTCTCTGAAAAAGCATTGATTAAGTATAGATTGAAAGTTGAAGTTGAATACTTTATTAAATTAACATTAACTGGAATTGATCGACTTAAAAATTGGAATGTAAAAAATAATTCTAGTTTAAGAGATATTTACAAAAACTTTGATAATAATGATTGCGATCAAGTTAAAAATATCGAAAAAATTACCAATCATGACGTCAAAGCAGTAGAATATTTTTTAAAAGAAAAATTTAAATCATTAGGTTATGAAGAATATTCTGAATTCATTCATTTTGGACTTACATCTCAAGACATTAATAATACTGCTATTCCACTTTCTTTTAAGGAGTACATTGTAAATTATTACAAATTATTAGATGATTTTTTATCAAAACTTAAAAATAAAGCTGAAGAATATAAAGAAATTACTATGTTGGCCAAAACTCACGGGCAACCAGCATCACCTACAAGATTAGGCAAGGAATTTGAAGTGTTTATTGTCAGAATTGAAGAACAATTAGAAAATCTTAAACAAATTCCATTTTCTGCTAAGTTTGGAGGAGCTACAGGAAATTTTAATGCTCACCATTTAGCTTATCCAGAAACTGATTGGAAAGAATTTGCTCAATCGTTTGTTAGTGATATGGGCTTAAAGTTATCATTTCCAACAACACAGATTGAGCATTATGATAATCTTGCTGCAATTTTTGATAATTTAAAAAGAATCAATTCAATTTTAATTGATTTTAATCAAGACATGTGGCTTTATATCTCTATGGATTATTTTAAACAAAAAATTAAAAAAGGTGAAATTGGTTCATCAGCCATGCCTCACAAAGTTAATCCAATTGATTTTGAGAACTCGGAGGGTAATTTAGGGCTAGCAAACTCACTATTTAATCATTTATCATCAAAACTACCTATATCAAGATTACAAAGAGATTTAACTGATAGTACAGTTTTAAGAAACATTGGAGTTCCAATTGCTCACACAGTTATAGGACTAAACTCAAGTATCAAAGGACTTGATAAAATTTTTGTAAATAAAGAAAAAATTGATAAGGATCTAGAAAATAATTGGATTGTCATTTCTGAGGGAATTCAAACAATTCTCAGAAGAGAAGGGTATTCAAAACCTTACGAAGCACTAAAAGATTTAACTAGAAATAATAAAAAAATTGATAAATCAACACTTACTAAATTTATTGATTCACTAAACGTAAGTCAAGAAATAAAAAATGAACTCAAAGAAATAACACCTTATAATTACACTGGAATTTGAAACTAACAAAGATTCATTTTGTTGTCGCAATTATAATTATTGCTATCTCATCAAGACTAATTCCACATCCACCAAATTTTACACCTATTACTGCAGTAGCACTTTTTTCAATAATTCATTTTAAAAACAAATACTTAGGTATATTATTGCCCATATTTTGCCTGCTTATCTCTGACCTTATAATTGGAATATCAATAATCAATTTGTTTGTATACTTCTCATTCATCTTAATTAGCTGCGTTGGCTACTTTTTTGGTAAAATAAATATCAAATCTGTTTTACTTTCAAGTTTAATTTTCTTTATAATTACAAATTTTGGTGTTTGGCTAATTGGTTACCCAAAAACAATTGAGGGATTTATAAGTTGTTATATTGCTGCAATACCATTCTTTGGATGGACAATTACTGGAGATTTATTTTACTCTTACACTTCTAAGCTATCATTAAATTTTTTTAAAGGAAAATTATTTTCTATTCCTTCAAATTAGGTTTATCAATAGTTTCATTTTCAAGATTAAGTTTAATTTTTCCATTTGAAATCCTTGAAATATCCTTGTCAATTTTTCCAAATTCGTCAGAAGTTTTGTTATAGTGATTAACAACAGTTTTTAGAGTATTACCTAGCTTATCATGGTAAAGCTGGTAACTAGCTAAATGATTTGAAAGGTTTCTTACATTTTTAATAACTGTATCTATTTCTTTTTCAAATTTTAAATTGTTCAATGCTTTCATAGTTATTTGTAACATTGGAAACAGACTCATCGGGGAAACTATCATTACTTTTTTGAGATATGCGTAAGAAACAAGTTCATTAGAATTTATTTTTAAACTCCCTACTCTACTATTAAGCAAGTCTTGATATAGCCCATCTGCAGGGATAAACATAAATGCATAGTCTAAAGTTTTTTCTTGTGGTTTTATATATTTTGATGTCTCATCAATTCTTGATTTAATGTCCTCTTTAAATTTTTTCTCTAAAACTTTTATTTCATTTTCATCACTGCTTTCTATCATTCTATTGTAATTATCTAATGAAAATTTAGCATCTATTGGAATAATGTTATCGTTTACCTTTATAATTGCATCCACCATTTCACCATTTTTAAAAGAATATTGCATTTGAAATATTTCTGGTGGCAAAACATTTGAGAGTAAATTCTCTAACTGTATTTCACCAAAAATACCTCTCTGTTTTTGATTTCCTAAGATCTTTTCAAGAGATTTCATTTGGTTTGCAAAACTTAAAACCTGCTCATTTGTTCCTTTAATTTTTGCAAGCTCATTAGTAACATCTTTAATAATCTTGTTAGAGTCAGCAAATTGTTTTTGCATAGTAGATTTTGATGATATTTGAAAATCTGAAATTTCCTTATTAATAATCTTTAATTTAGATTCTATTTCCAGTCTGCTTTTTTCTGAATTATCGCTTATTTCTTTTCTAATATTTTGGATTTGATTTGATAAATTATTAGAAAGCTGAATAATTACATCTGAATTCCCTGCATTATTATTACGATACATGAAAGCAATCAATATTGAAATGATAATAACAAGAACTATTATGATGATTAATTCCAAAATTTACTTTGTTAAGTACATTTTTCTTCTTGAATACAACTCATAGAAATCATCATCTTTTAAATCATCAATGAATAGAATACTCTCACCAGTACTTTTCATTTCTGGGCCTAAATTCTTATTGACATTTGGAAATTTACTGAAAGAAAAAACAGGTTGTTTAATAGCAAAACCTTCAAGATTAGGTTTAAACTCAAAATCATCAATTTTATTTTTTCCTAACATTATTTTAGTTGCATAATTAACATATGGTTGTTTGTATGCTTTTGAAATGAATGGAACTGTTCTTGAAGCTCTTGGATTGGCCTCAATTATGTAAACTACATCATTTTTGATCGCAAATTGAATATTTATTAATCCTACAGTATTAAGTGCTAAAGCAATTTTCTTTGTATGATCTTTAATTTGCTGCATAACAAAATCACCTAAATTAAATGGAGGAAGTGTAGCATTAGAGTCTCCTGAATGAATTCCACATGGCTCGATATGTTCCATTATACCAATAATTTGAACCTTTTTACCATCACAAATTGCATCAGCTTCTGCTTCGATAGCACCATCCAAGTAATGATCCAATAAAAGTTTATTATTTGGAATTTTTTGTAGTAAATCTACAACGTGAGCCTCTAAGTCTTCTTTGTTAATTACAATCTTCATTCCTTGACCACCTAAAACATAGGATGGTCTAACCAGAATTGGAAAATTTAAAGAATCTGCTAGTTTTAGTGCTTGATCAGCAGTTTCTGCAACTCCAAATTCTGGATATGGGATATTATTTTTTTTCAATAGCTCAGAAAATGAGCCCCTGTCCTCAGCAAGATCTAATGATTTATAGGTAGTTCCAATTATCTTGACTCCATGTCTGTCAAGCTTTTCTGCTAATTTTAAGGCTGTCTGTCCACCTAGCTGAACTATTACACCCTCTGGCTTTTCATGTTGAATAATGTCATATATATGTTCCCAAAAAACTGGCTCAAAATATAATTTATCTGCAACATCAAAATCGGTGGAAACAGTCTCTGGATTACAATTTATCATGATGGTTTCATAACCACATTCAGATGCTGCCAGTACTCCATGAACACAACAATAGTCAAATTCAATTCCCTGACCAATACGGTTTGGACCAGATCCTAAAACAACAATTTTCTTTTTATTTGTTGATAAGCTCTCATTTTGAGTATAAGTAATTCCTTTTTTATCTGTTATTTCCTGTTCGAATGTAGAATAATAGTAAGGCGTAAGAGCTTTAAATTCTGCTGCACATGTATCAACTAATTTATAGACTCTATTAATATTATTTTCTTTTCTCTTTTTATAAACTTCACTTTCAAGACAATCTAACATATGTGCAATTTGTCTATCTGCAAAACCTTTTTGCTTGGCCTCAAGTAAAAGTTCTGTAGAGATATTTGATATATTGTATTTTCCAATTTCATCTTCAATGTTCGATAATTCTTCATACTGTTTTAAAAACCACATGTCAATTTTTGTGATTTCGTAAATTCTTTCAAGTGAAATACCAATTTTAATGGCGTCATAAATAACAAAAACTCTGTCCCAACTGGCGTATTTTAATTTATTAATGATTGTAATGTAATCCTTGTAACCTTTTCCGTCTGCACCCAATCCATTTCTTTTTATTTCTAATGATTGTGTTGCCTTATGTAAAGCTTCCTGGAATGACCTACCTATTGCCATAACCTCTCCAACAGCTTTCA
>Ga0208390_1000909_pt1 | contig 10822 bp, 10 predicted proteins | sample Knorr_S7_td_Surf_FD_185594 | JGI IMG/M metagenome (GOLD analysis project Ga0208390, IMG submission 185594) | Marine microbial communities from Southern Atlantic Ocean transect - Knorr_S7_td_SurfaceA_ad_6m_LV_A (SPAdes) (version 2) | ecosystem: Environmental > Aquatic > Marine > Oceanic | place...
CTTTTTACTGAAGGGGAATGGGCATGGGCCCGCTCTGATGAGGACGACGTTGAAATTATCAAAGCTATGAAAAAGGGCGCCAAAGCTATTTTGACAGCGAAATCGTCCCGGGGCACCAAAACGCAAGATACTTTTTCTTTATTAGGCTTTACGGCAGCTCTTGAAGATGCCGAAAAACGATGTAAGTAGGCCCGATGATATCGAGTTAGTAAGCCAACTATTGACTGGCGAATATAAAATTTGACTGGGAACTATTTTGACTGAAGAAACTCAAACTTCAAAAATATTAACACATAATTTTGTAACAGTTCCAAGGAAGGCGCCTGAGGGACCTTTAAACATCGTTGGCCTTACCAGATCGTCTTTACGGAAAGCTCTTATCGAAAGTGGCACGCCAGATAAACAAGCAAATATGCGTGTTGGACAAATATGGCAGTGGATATATGAGAAAGGTGAACGTGACTTCAGCAACATGACAAACTTGGCCAAATCCTATAGAATGGTTCTTCAAGAAAACTTTGTGATTTCAGTTCCCCAAATAATCTCAAAAAATATTTCCCAAGACGGCACACGCAAGTATTTGTTGCGAATAGGCGGTGGGCATGAAGTAGAAACCGTTTACATTCCAGAAGAAAACAGAGGTACACTTTGCATAAGTTCTCAGGTGGGGTGCACTTTAACCTGCTCTTTTTGCCATACAGGCACGCAAAGACTAGTTAGAAATTTAACTTCCAGTGAAATTGTGGGGCAAATTTTAGTAGCACGAGATGATCTTGATGAATGGCCAACTCAAGGAATACCTAAAACTGAACCTAGACTTGTATCTAATGTAGTTTTGATGGGCATGGGAGAGCCCTTATACAATTTTGATAATGTTCGTGATGCTATGAAAATTGCGATGGATCCTGAGGGAATTGCTTTATCAAGAAGAAGAATTACGCTTTCAACATCCGGTGTTGTTCCGGAAATTGCAAAAACAGCGGAAGAGATTGGCTGCCAATTAGCTATTTCTTTTCACGCCACTACCGATGAAGTCCGCGACAAACTAGTTCCTATAAATAAAAAGTGGAATATTTCCAATTTGTTGGAAACTCTTAAAAACTATCCAAAAGTTTCAAATTCTGAAAGAATAACATTTGAATATGTGATGCTAAAAGACATTAATGATACTGATGAAGACGCCCACCGATTGGTAAAATTGATAAAAGGGATACCAGCCAAAATAAATTTGATACCTTTTAATGAATGGCCCGGTTCACCATTTGAAAGGTCAGATTGGAAACAAATAGAATCGTTTGCAGAAATAATTTACAGAGCCGGTTATGCTAGTCCAATACGAAAGCCTAGAGGTGAGGACATTATGGCTGCATGTGGTCAACTTAAGTCTGCGACAGAAAAAGAACGAAAATCAAAGAAAACTTCAGTTGTTATAAACCTCAACTAACAATTTTAACTTTAGCCTTGATTGCAACGAGCATTTCGGGCCGCCAGCAACTTAAGCCGAAGAGCATTCAATTGGATGAAACCTGCAGCGTCTTTTTGATCATAAGCACCAGCATCATCTTCAAAAGTGACATGCGCCTCGGAATATAACGAGTTTTGTGACCATCTTCCAATTGTACGGACAGAGCCCTTGAAAAGTTTTAATCGTACTGTTCCCGATACAAATTCTTGTGAGAGATCTATTGCAGCCTGAAGCATCTCACGCTCTGGCGAATACCAAAACCCATTATAAATCAATTCAGAATATTTGGGCATAAGGCTATCCTTTAGATGCCCAGATCCACTATCAAGAGTAATTTGCTCAATTCCTCGGTGTGCCTCTAACAAAATCTCACCGCCTGGGGTCTCATAAATTCCGCGAGATTTCATACCAACAAACCGGTTCTCTACAAAATCCAATCTCCCTATTCCATGTTTATGTCCATATTCATTCAAAGAGCTTAAAACTGTGGCTGGCGACATTTTATTTCCATTAATTGCTACAGGATCGCCCTTTTCGAATTCGACTTCAATTATCTCGGGTTCATCCGGTGCATCTTCGGGATTTACTGTACGCTGAAAAACATATTCTGGAGCAATTTTAGCAGGATCCTCCAAAACCTTTCCTTCCGAAGATGTATGAAGCAAATTTGCATCAACTGAAAAAGGAGCTTCACCTTTCTTATCTTTTGCTATTGGTATTTGATGTTCCTCTGCAAAGGCGAGCAACTTAGTTCGGCTAACCAAATCCCATTCTCGCCAAGGGGCTATAACTTTGATGTTTGGATCTAAAGCATACGCCGATAGTTCAAATCGAACTTGATCGTTACCCTTTCCAGTTGCTCCATGTGCAATAGCGTCAGCACCAGTTTCCACAGCAATTTCCACCAATCGCTTAGAAATTAACGGTCGCGCAATTGAGGTTCCTAAAAGATATTGTCCTTCATAGACTGCATTGGCTCGAAACATTGGAAAAACAAAATCTTGAACAAACTCTTCACGAACGTCTTCAATAAAGATGTTTTTAGGTTCGATGCCAAGCAGTTCAGCTTTTTTTCTAGCTGGCTCAAGCTCTTCACCTTGGCCTAGATCAGCTGTGAAAGTTACAATCTCACAGCCATACTCACTTTGAAGCCATTTCAGGATAATAGATGTATCTAGACCACCGGAATAGGCTAAAACAACTTTTCTTGGTTTGGACATTATGCAATCCTCTAAGTTTCTAAGTTCAGCGCGATAACGTTTTTTAATCTAATGAGCAAGCTAACATATTTTACAAATACCAAAGAAAAAACGATAAATTTTAGTCTTTTGAGTGCTTGTAAGATATCCAAACTTGATGCAAAGCTATGTTATGGAACACTTCAATAAGGCGGCAAAAGAAGCCGAAAAAGCAATGCGTGGGGTCTTTGAAAGAACACCACTTCAAAAAAATGAACACCTGTCTGCAATGTATGGTGCCGATATCTGGCTAAAGCGTGAAGATTTAACCCCCGTACGTTCATACAAATTAAGGGGTGCTTTCAATGCTATGCGCAAACAAGACAAAAATAAGCGTTTTGTAGCAGCAAGTGCTGGCAATCATGCTCAGGGTGTTGCTTACATGTGTAAACACTTTGGCGTAAAAGGCACTATTTTTATGCCTGTCACTACTCCAAAGCAAAAAATTCAAAAAACTGAGATTTTTGGAGGCGATGCCATTCAAATTGAGTTAGTTGGAGATTACTTTGACGACTGTCTAAAAGCTGCAAAAGATTTTTGTAAAAAAAACAATGGGCATTTTTTATCACCCTTCGACGACTCAGATGTTATTGAAGGCCAAGCATCAGTTGCTGTCGAAATAGAAGCACAACTTGGTTTTTGTCCTGATCATATTGTTATGCCTGTAGGGGGTGGGGGACTTTCAGCGGGCGTCTTAAACTATTTCAAAAATAGCGCGCAATATTCTTTGATTGAACCTTTAGGAGGGGCATCCCTGTGGGCTGCTTTAATTGCTGGTAGGCCTGTGCCTCTAGATAAAGTTGACACATTTGCAGATGGTGCTGCTGTTGGCCAAATTGGCGATAAGCCATTCAAAACACTGAAATCAATTGGTTTAGCTAACGTCTTAAGAGCGCCTGAAGACAGAGTTTGTATTACAATGTTAGAAATGCTCAATGTCGAGGGAATTGTTCTTGAGCCAGCTGGGGCATTGTCTATAGACGCTTTGCAGGATTTAGGACGTTCAATAAGTGGTAGATCTGTGGTTTGCATAACTACGGGTGGAAATTTTGATTTTGAGCGTTTGCCTGAGGTAAAAGAAAGATCACAGCGGTTCAAAGGAGTAAAAAAATATTTAATCCTTAGAATGCCGCAACGCCCTGGCGCTCTAAAAGAATTTCTTAATTTTTTGGGACCAGATGATGATATTACAAGATTTGAGTATTTGAAAAAATCTGCACGTAACTTTGGGTCAATTCTGATTGGTATAGAAACTAAAGACCCAAATCATTTCGATGATTTTTTTGAAAAACTGTCAAACGCAGGCATAACGTTCTCAGACATTACAAATGACGAAACACTAGCTCAATTTGTGATTTAATGAAATTTGAAAATCAAACAATTTTAATTACTGGTGGAGCCCAAGGTATAGGCTTTGCATTATCTAAAAAGTTTTCCGCCATGGGCGCTAATGTTGTAATTGCCGACATACATAAAGACACCCCAAATATAGCCAAAAACTTTGGTGGCTTTGGATATATTTGTGATGTAACCCGAGAAGAAGAACTCAATAATTTTATAACTTTTGCCGAAGACAGGCTTGGAGGAGTTCATTGTTTCATTTCAAATGCAGGAACGATTTTTGTTGACCCCGATCACGTTGCATCGGCTTCAAACAAAACTTGGGAGTTAAGCTGGAAATTACACGTAATGTCACATGTTTATGCTGCTAGGCGATTGTTACCAGGAATGTTGGACCGTAAATACGGTTACCTCGTAAATACAGCTTCAGCCGCTGGCCTCCTTTATCAAATAGGCGATGCCCCGTATAGCGCCAGTAAAGCTGCCGCAATAAGTTTTTCGGAAGGGATAGCGATATCACATGGAGACGACGGCATAAGGTCTTCGGTTATATGTCCACAATACGTTGCCAGTAATTTATTGGGGTTTAGTGATCCTAAAGATGCTGAAACAATCGAAGGGTTATTATCGCCCGAGATAGTTGCTGAAAAAGTTTATGAAGCGATGTGTCGCGAAGAATTTTTAATCTTACCTCATTCAAAAATCCAAAAGTATTTAACTAATAAAGTGTCAGATTACGATCGCTGGATCGATGGCATGCAAAAACTAAAAAAGAAGTCTATTACAAAACGAGGCTCTGCAAAACCTTTAGACATACTTCATTTGGTTTAAATTTTTTTGAGATGAGTTTCTAAAAAATGTAGATCTCCACCATGTAACAACCGGAGTGCCAAATGCGCATGCATAATGTGAGCTGAATGACCTTTTTCTAATATGTTACTTGTCTTACGCGAAGGAATAGCGTGGTAGATTTTGCAAACTTTTTCAGCATACATCTTATACTCCGGCATGTAAACGAAGCGCTTGTATACACCTAGAAACCGAGGATTTGAGATTAGCCACCCTGTTTCTTCTAAAACCTCACGGTGCAAGGCTTGGATAGAGTTTTCTCCTTGATCTATTCCACCACCAGGCAATTGAAACTCAAAATCTGGTTCCTCTTGGTAGGTTAATAAAATCTGATCACCTCGAGTTAAAATTGCGTAAACGCCTGGCCTTCTAGTATATTTTTTTTCCAAATCAGGAACATTTCCAAAACGCCGCATATTAATTTCTCATTCAAGTTATCTTGTGACCACTATACAGACAGGGTATGCCTGTCGCCAGTGAAATTAAAAAGAGAATATTATGAACTCGTCAGCTAGAATTTCGAATGACACGGTCCTTCCATTTCAACTCGATAGGTCCGACATAAGAGGAAGGGTTGCAAGATTGGACGGAGTTCTTGAGGGCGTACTTAAGCAACATAACTACCCCAGTGTAGTGGAAGCATTAGTGGCAGAAATGGCACTTTTAACTGCAATAATTGGCGAAAGTATTAAGCTTAGATGGAAACTATCCTTGCAAATTCAATCCAAAGGTGCAGTCAGGATGATTGCAACAGATTACTATGGGCCATCTAAAAAGGGGGAGCCTGCAAAAATAAGGGCCTATGCAAGTTATGACGAAAAGCGTTTAAATAAGAAACCCTATTTTGAGCAACTCGGTCAAGGTTACTTTGCAATCCTGATTGATCAAGGCGAAGGTATGAAGCCTTATAAAGGGATTACTCCACTCTCAGGGGGATCATTGGCTTCTTGTGCTGAAGCGTATTTTGCCCAGTCCGAACAACTTCCAACGCGATTTAAGCTTAGTTTTGGAAAATCAACAGAAGCAGATCGCAAGGAACACTGGCTTGCTGGTGGCATAATGATTCAACACATGCCTAAGTCGTCAATCGAAGTATCAGGTGAGGGCGGGTCGGGAGAAGACGGGCTCATGGTTGCATCGGATTTATTGACCGGCAATGACCATGATGATTGGAATCGTGTAAATATATTACTGGATACAGTTGAAGAGATTGAGCTCACAGGCCCCGTTGTAGAACCAAAAAACCTACTTATTAGATTATTTCACGAAGAAGTTCCAAGAGCTTTTGAACCGCAAAGCGTAGAATTTGGTTGTACCTGCAGCGAAGAACGCGTTCGCCAGTCGTTATCTATTTATTCAGCTAAAGATATTGAGAAAATGACCACTCCAGAAGGAACCGTCACCGCTGATTGTCAATTTTGTGGAGCCCATTATGATTTAAGCCCAGAGACGGTAGGATTTCAGGCAAACAAAAATGGAAAGTCATAAAAAAAATTTAATAAATAATATTAAGTCTAATCTTTCAAAATATGGATCTTGCTCCTCAGATTTTGATCTAAACCCAGATATGGCTTTTAATCAAAACTCAAACTTTCTTGAAGCTAGTGTATTAATTCCAGTTTTAACTTTTAAAAAAAATCTTGAGATTTTATTAACTAAAAGATCGATTAACCTTAAAAACCATCCAGGACAAATAGCGTTTCCAGGAGGTAAGAAAGAAAATTTCGATATTAGCCCGATAGAAACTGCTCTCAGAGAAACCGAAGAAGAGGTTGGCCTAAGCCGACATTTAGTTGAGATAATTGCATCTCTTCCAACACATAAAACCGCAACGGGATTTATAATAAAACCTTACATCGGTATAATTAGCCAACCTTTCGAAGAAACATTACGTTGTGGTGAGGTTGATGAGATTTTTACTGTACCTTTTGATCATATTTTAAATGGAGAAAATTTTTCCATCCAAACCCAAAAATGGAACGGTACGCAAAGAAAATACTATGTAATCCCATATGGCCCTTTTTATGTCTGGGGTGCAACTGCTAGAATATTATTGAATTTATCACGGGCATTAAGCCAATGAAAATATCTGCTGATTGGCTAAATAACCCATCAACTAGATCAGTTATGAAAAGATTGGTTTCCAGAGGATATCAAGCATACTTTGTTGGTGGCTGCGTTAGGAATGCTCTCTTAAATATTGAGTCCAAAGATATTGATATTGCTACAAGTGCTCATCCAAAAAAAGTTTTGGAAATTATGGAAAACGCGGAGCTAAAAGCTTTACCCACAGGAATTGAACATGGGACTGTTACAGTAGTGGCTGATAAAAGAAACTACGAAATAACCACCCTTAGAGAAGACATTGAAACAGATGGGCGAAGAGCTAAGGTAAAATTTACTAAATCTATTTTAGAGGATGCTAAAAGACGTGATTTCAGCATTAACGCAATATATTCTGAACAGGACGGAACAATTTTAGACCCATTAGGTGGGATCGATGATATACTTGGAAAACGAATAAAGTTCATAGGAGATCCCTATGCACGAATAAAAGAAGACTATTTACGTATATTAAGGTTTTTTCGCTTTCTAGCATTATTTGGTAAAGAAGATGAAAACCATGAGATCGAAATTACTGCATTAAATAATTTAAGGAATGGATTGGACACAGTATCAGCTGAAAGAAAAAGTGATGAAATTTTTAAACTATTTGCTGCGCCTAATCTAAAATATTCAATTTTTTTAATGGAAAAGGCGAACATTAGTTCAAAAATTTTTGACGCCTCCAATTACGACAGCCTTACCAATCTAAAAAAGCTCGAAGATAGACTTGAAGTTGCCCCTTGCGCGATAAGGCGTTTAGCCGCCTATACAAGTGATAATTTAAAATTAAACCTAAGATTTTCAAACAAACTAGCGAAAACTCACAAAGTTTTGAGAGAAGAGGCAACTAGTCAAAAAGACGCTGCTGAGCTTTCTTATCGGTATAACGAGAAACTGGCTTTAGATATTATACTGGTGAGGTCGAGCTTGCACGGCACAGAACCCAGTGGGGACATTTTTAGTAGAATAAAAGTGGGATCTGTTGCTAAATTTCCAATTAAATCTGATGACTTAGCAGAATATTTTTCCGGTCCAAAATTAGGCGAAATGCTAGCATATTTAGAGCAAAAATGGATTGATTCAGATTTTACACTAAGTAAAGATCGGTTGTTGGTCACCATCAGATAATCAAAAGAATAATTCGCCATTTAGGAAACGAAAGATACAAAAAAAATGTTCCGTTTTTTTGAAAATTTAGTAGATCCGTTTTCAAAATACCAAGAACTAGATAATCCTCCAAAAACCGTTCGCTCATTTTTAATGAGTTATACAAAACCTTTTCTAAGTATATTTATTATGACTGGCGTGGTAGCCATCTTAGCGGCCGCGAGCGAAATTTACCTTATTTATTTATTAGGCTGGATAATCGATATTGTAAGCGGTGATCCAAAAGATGTTTTCGCTAAAAATTCGAATAATTTTATTTGGGCGATAGCTTTTATACTTATTTTTCGTCCACTTATTTATGCCATAGATGTGTTGTTAATTAACAATACTTTAATGGTTAATGTCGCCACACTTTTTAGATGGCGTGGGCATAAACATGTTTTACGACAGTCAATTGGCTGGTTTGAGAATGATTTTGCAGGCAGGATTGCAAATAGAGTAATGCAAACACCTAGATCTGCAGGAGAAGTAGTATTCCAAGTATTTGATGCTCTGGGATACTCACTTGCCTATATTTTCGGCGGCTTGTTATTATTAAATAGTGTTGATTTTCGACTAATGTTGCCCATGGCAATTTGGTTTTTGTTATACCTGGTTTTAATCTCCTGGGTTATTAGAAATATCAGTCCAGCCTCTAAAGCATCTTCAGACGCACGATCAAGTTTAAATGGCCAAATCGTGGACACCTATACGAACATTCATTCGGTTAAATTATTCGCGCATCAAAACCAAGAGTTAAACAGCGCCAAATCAGCTATTGAGAAAACACGTCAAACGTTTGCCCGTGAGATGCGACTTTATACTATCATGGACTTTGGCCTGAATATTCTAAACGGTTTGTTAACAACTAGTTTGATAGGAATGTCACTTTACCTCTGGTATATTGGAGACGCTACCGCCGGCACAATAGCTGCTGCATCAGCTCTGGCAATTCGATTAAATGCCATGACAGGTTGGATAATGTGGGCAATATCTTCGTTTTTTAGAGAACTTGGCGTCATACAAGAGGGTATGGATACTTTGGCTGATCCAATCAAACTTAAGGATCAAGAAAATGCAGAAAATCTGGAAGTTACAAAGGCTAGAATTAAAGTAAAAAATTTAAGTCATCACTATGGGCTTAAAAAGGGCGGTTTGAATAAGTTAAGTGTGACTTTTAAAGAAAATGAGAAAGTTGGATTAGTTGGTAGGTCAGGCGCCGGAAAATCTACCTTGTTAAAATTAATTCTTCGCTTTTATGATGTTGAGGCTGGTGCGATCTGTATCGACGGCCAAGATATTTCAAAAATAACACAGGTGAGTTTGCACAAGAATATTGGTGTTGTTCAGCAAGATAGTAGCCTACTACACAGGTCCATTCGTGAAAACATTTGCTACGGAAAATCAGATGCAACCGAAAAAGAAATCATTGCAGCAGCAAAGAAGGCTCATGCCCATGATTTCATTTTAAATCTGCAAGATGAAAGTGGAAGAAAAGGATACGAGGCCCACGTTGGAGAACGCGGAATTAAACTGTCAGGAGGACAACGCCAGAGAATAACTTTAGCACGAGTAATTTTGAAAAATGCACCCATTTTGCTTTTAGACGAAGCTACGAGTGCGCTAGACAGCGAAATTGAAAATCAAATTCAAGATACTTTAAAAAATATGATGAAAGGGAAGACAGTAATTGCAATCGCGCATAGATTATCGACGATTGCTCAGATGGACCGAATACTTGTGCTAGATAATGGTAAAATAATAGAGGATGGAGATCATCAGTCCCTTTTGTCAAAAGGCGGATTATACTATGAGCTTTGGCACCACCAATCTGGTGGGTTTTTGAAATCTGAGTAACTAAAGACTTCAAGCAAAACTAGGAAACTTTAATAAATTTTATCAAGAATTTTGTTGCCGAAAATTCAATACATCAGGTAATAAGATGAAAAAAGAGCAGTCATAGTACAAAATGAACATAAAATTATTTCTAATTACGGTCATCTTTACTTTTTTAAGTGCCATATCTTCTTGGGCGAATAATACTTCAACAATCGACCAACCAATCACTTCAATTGTAGTCAAGAAATCAGATCGAAAAATGTATCTTTTTAGTGGTGAAAAAGTACTGCGCCGTTATCGTATAGGACTGGGATTTTCACCCAAGGGCGATAAGAAATTTGAAGGGGATGGCAAAACACCAGAAGGTAAATATTACATAGACCGTAAGAACCCGAATAGTCAGTATTATCTGTCTTTAGGAATTTCTTATCCCAACGAAACCGATATAAGAGAAGCCGCAAAGCTAGGGAAATCACCTGGAGGTGACATTTTCATTCATGGCCGGGATAAGTCACCAAAATGGTGGAAGCGCGATTGGACGTTCGGTTGTATAGCGATACGAAATCATGAAATGGACGAAATTTATCGTGCCGTAGATATTGGTACACCAATTTTTATTCTCCCATAAATATTTAAGTTTGTCCGCCTAAAACTAGTGTCCACCAAATTTTTCCACTAGGCTCTTGGTACCAAGAGAAACCTAAATCAAGCGCGTTTGGATCTAGAATTACTGCTCTAGTATTTTTATTTTCCATCCATGCAGAAAGTGTATCCAGTTCGTTCTCAAATGTTTCAGAAATTACCTCGCCCCGAAACTTTCCAGAATAGTTTAAACGCC
>Ga0208390_1000910_pt1 | contig 10815 bp, 12 predicted proteins | sample Knorr_S7_td_Surf_FD_185594 | JGI IMG/M metagenome (GOLD analysis project Ga0208390, IMG submission 185594) | Marine microbial communities from Southern Atlantic Ocean transect - Knorr_S7_td_SurfaceA_ad_6m_LV_A (SPAdes) (version 2) | ecosystem: Environmental > Aquatic > Marine > Oceanic | place...
AACAGCTCACTAATATAAGGGCTGCCGGTACGGATGAAAACCTTATTCTTACACCTCATATTGAACACACCTTAGAGCAAGCCTTAGAATTTGTGGAAGATGACGAACTTGTCGAAGTAACGCCAAAATCAATTAGATTAAGAAAAAAAGATATTAGATAATATCCTCAATGAAAAAATCATTTGTCTTCTTACTAATACTGAATATTTCCGTCATCATTTCTAGTGAACCTATGGATCATCTGGATCATATGGATCATATGGATCATATGGATCATATGAAAAACCATAGCGCTAAGATGCATGGACCGATAGGCATTATGGGTGACCATTTACTGAACAAGGGAAAATCTATGATTTCGATTAGATATATGAAAATGTCTATGGATCAAAATTATCTTGGCACAAATAAAATATCTGATCAGCTTATCCTGGAGCTTCCGAATCCCGCTGGTATGCCTAAAAATCTAAGCGTAGTACCACAGGAAATGGATATGGATATGGTCATGCTTGGTGGGATGTACGCTCCTTCTGATTACGTTACCTTAATGGGCATGATTATGCTCGAACAGAAATCTATGGATCTAAGGTCTTATAAACCGATGATGTCGAGAGATATAGTTGGAGATTTCTCAACAAACTCTTCTGGATTGTCTTCTATTAGTATGTCACTACTATTCAAAATCTTAGACAGAGAAGGATCTAGACTTCATGCCCAACTTGGTTTGGAAAATAGTAGTGGTAAAAATAATTTGAAAGATAATGTGCTTACACCAATGGGAACTATTAATGAGATGATACTTCCTTACGGGATGCAATTAGCTGATAAGTCATACATGCTATTAAGCGCACTTACTTACTCAAAAACTTATTACATGTGGAAATTTGGCAGTCAAATAAAATCTAGAATTAACGTAAAGAATGATCAATGGAATTTTGGCGATTCTTATGAAACTAACTTCTGGGTTCAAAGAGATCTAAATCAGATTACTGCTTGGTCATTAAGATTGAAATTTCAGGATATTGAATCAATAAAAGGGAACAATAAAAATATAAACGCTCCTGTCCAAACCGCTAACCCTTTAAACTACGGTGGTAAAATTTTAACATCTGGGATAGGTTTAAATATTATGTTACCGAAAGGCAGTATGGGATTAGAATTATATAAACCTATCACGCAAGACTTACATGGTCCTCAAATGGGAATGAACTGGGGATTGCAGGCAGGATACCGTCTTTCTTTTTAGGTTTATGTTAGTCATGGCTAAAGGTCTGATAATATAAGTAGCTTAATTATAAGGAGATCAATATGACAGTTAGTGTCTTGCTAGAGGGAACCCTCAAAGAAGGTGAAAAGGACAACTTTACCGGTATTTGCACTGAAGCCTTTAAGGTTACTAGAGCCTATGATGGGTGTCAGGGAATTGACCTTACCTACAATACAGAAAATCCAAATAATTGGGTCTTTACTGAAGTATGGGATAGTAAAGAACATTATGATAAGTATCTTCAATTTAGAACAGATGATGGTACTTTAGATGCTGTTGCAGCGCTTTGTGAAGCAGCACCGTCAATTAGAATATTTGACATCATCCAAACATAAAATAAATTTATGAAGGTATTGGCTCTCGGTGGAAGTGGCGGAATGGGTAGATTTGCCGTCGCAACTTGTATGGCCTTTGATAATGTTAGTGAGGTAATTGTTGCTGACATTAATGCTGATGCTGCAATAGCATTTGCAACATCTATGAACGAAAAAGTTTCAGGTATTGGTTTGGATGTAACGGATACTAATGCACTAAAGTCGGAAATGGAAAAAGTAGATGTGGTTATAAATACCGTAGGCCCCTTCTATAAATATGGACCTCCGATTTTAGAAGCTGCTATTGATAAATCCTGCCACTATCTTGATATAAATGACGATTGGGAGCCGACCTTAGAAATGCTTGCGTTTCACGAAAAGGCAAAAAGTAACTCAATAACAGCTATTCTTGGAATGGGTGCAAGTCCAGGTCTTACAAATATGCTTGGAGCTGCTGCGATACAAGAATTAGATGAAACTGAGACACTTTATACGGGCTGGACTATGGATGGTGCTGCGCCAGAGGAAGAATCATCCCAATCTGGACTTAATGCCGCCATGATTCATGCCGTTCAGCAAATGACTGGAAAGGTTAGAATACAAGATAAGGGTGAGGCAAAGATGGTCAAGCCATTGAAAGAGATCGTAGTCGATTTACCTGGTTTTAATAAATTCAAACCTCGTATTTTTGGACATCCAGAAGCAATTACTTTTCCTCACCACTTTGATTCGATCAAAAATAGCATTAATTTAGCTCATGGTAGTGGCTTCGGTTTACTCAAATGGATTATGAAACTTGTTGATTGGAAAATTATCTCTGTAGAAAAAGCTGCAAGTATCGTCCAGAATCTATCTTCAGATAAAAGGAAAGAACTTGAAAAGGCGGGAATGGAAAATGGGATTGATCTAAGTGGTGCAAATTCTGAAGATCCTCCTCCGTTGTATGCGGTAGCCTCAGGAAAGAAAGATGGTGAAGAGGCAGCATGCACCGCAACATTCAAATCCTCCGGTCTGATAAGTATGGGTGAAGCTACGGGTATTCCCCTGGCTTGTGGCTTAAAACTTTTAATAGATGGAAAAATTCAAAAAAAAGGAGTTTTTGCTCCTGAGGGAGCGATAAATCCTTATGATTTTTTTAAAGAACTAAATGGTATGAGTGATGCCCTGGATCTCGATGAAGATATCAATACAAATGGCCCAGAAATGGTTAATATATTTAGAAGTTGGTAATTAAGTTCATAGAATGTAGAGTAAACAAATGGAAAAAATAAATAACTTTTTTGATGGAATCGCAGCGCCTTTAAGTGGCATTGCTGATTGGCTTTTAAGGCTAGGCCTTGGCATAGCTTTCTTTTTACATGGATATGGAAAATTACCTATTTCTGATGGTTTTATAGGTTATCTGGACTCTAAAGGAGTTCCTCTGGCAGAGGCAGCTGCTTACTTAGTTGCGTGGGGAGAAATATTAGCAGGATTGGGAATAATAGTAGGTGGGATTTTGGCGAAACCAATGGTCCAACTAGGCCACTTAATCACTAGAGTATCAGGTGGAGCAATAGGAGTAATAATGATATTCGCTTTGTTAATTGCCCACTCAGATTGGGGAATATTCTTCGGAGAAAGAGGATCTGTTCTCTTTGCCAGCGAGCAATTATTTCTTTTGCTATTAGGAACTTTCTACGCTATCAAGGGCAATAACTAAATTTTTTAGATTGTAGCTTAAGCTGAGTATTCCTCATTTAGTTCTTGCAAAGCCTCGAAATTCATCATCTGAACAACTTCCATATTTTCGTCCAAAAGTTCATATATTGGATCGGTAGTTGTATAAGGACGTAAACTGAAATAAACAATAACATCTTCATCTCCGCCACCTTCCGTGTGAGGTTCTCCAGGAGTGCCTGCCTTAAATACTCCTGCAGGACGAACACTTTTCAAGCTTCCGTCAGGGTAGTAAGTTTTTAACTCGCCTTGAACAGTAAAAGTACTGTAGTTAGAGCAATGTCTATGCATTTGTATTTTTTCATTAGCAGAGAATTTGAATAAGAGATCAACTATTTTGGCGTTCTCATCTACATTCAAAAAGGACAAGGACACATGATCCAAGGGTTCTCCATCTGGTCCGGGTGCAGGTTTCCAGTCTATTTCAGACTCATTGAATTGAATTAAATTTTCCATAGTTTTCTCCTAATATATTCCTTTAAATCATTATATTATTTTTTAAAAAAAAGGGTCAAGATTCGTATCTTGACCCTTTTTACTGTAATGCCTTTAGTACAAGCTAGCCTTATAAAAGCTCTTCTAACTAAAACTTGTAGTTAAATTTAGCACCATAATTTCTACCAGCTAGAGGCACTTCATTCTTAACAAATGATGAGTGATTTCTTGCAACCTCATCCTGCAAATTGCTACCAAAGATAGAAACTTTTAATTCAGCTGAACCAGGCAAATCATAGGTTTTTGTCAATCTGGCATTTAGCAATTGATAGGATTCAGTAATAGTCTCTCCCTCTCCTATTTCGTCTTGCTCATCAACATCTTTCAAGCTTATTTTGAAAACCCAATCGTTTTCAACATAAGTCAAAGAATAGATATTTCTTGCGGGATTTATTCTAGGCACATTATGTCCATCAGAAAATTCTGCAGTGACGTCATCTCTTCCAAAAGAGAATGTTAAATCACCGGATCCTAAGCTCATAGTTGTTCCCATCTCAAATTCATAACCTTTGAATTCTGCATCTTCTTGAATGTAATTAGCATGAATCAAATTAGCATGTGCTGCGTGGTCATCATGATCATCTCCGTGATCATCATCCCCGTGATCATCATGATCATCGTGATCATTGTCTCCGTGATCATCATGATCATCGAACTCGTCTTGTAGTGTTATGTAATTATCTACATCATTTATGTAGTAACTCGCTGAAGCGTAAAAATTACCATTATCAAAGTTTAGTGTTATATCGAAATTATCTGATGTTTCGCTTTGAAGATTTGGATCACCAGTTTCAAGCCTTCCAGTAGCCATGTGTGGACCATTCATAAAGAGCTCGATTACTGAAGGTAATCTTTCAACGCTAGCAAAACCTACGCTTATATCTAAATTATCACTTATATCTCTTCCCAAGGTAAGTGCAAAACTAGCAGTTTCATCATCGATTTTATAGTAATCAATATCTCCATGATCTTCATCGGTGACGCTACCAGTTCTTTCTATTTGATCAAATCGAAAACCTGCATCAAGATAAAATAGGTCAAAGTCCGAACTGATAAAATAACCAATAGTGAACTCTTCATTATTAGCTGGATTCATGAAAGCTTCTTCCCCAACAATTGCAGAATCTTCATCAACTAAATTAAATGCTACTTTTTGAATTAATGCATCTGTAGATAAATCAACGATGGCACCGTACTCAGTTGCATCATTTGTAAAAACAGTAGGCGCATGCTCCTCATGTTCTTCTTCATGGTCATCATGACCCTCTTCTTCTGCATGAGCTTCGGTTAAAGAGTACTCTGTATCTCTCCAATTATAGCTGATAGAATTAATGAAACTGCCATTTAGATTATATAAACCGGCTAAGTTATAGCTCGTTTGATCGGTGGTAGAGAATATTCTCTCCCCTTCATGCTCATCTTCATGCTCATCTCCATGCTCATCTCCATGCTCATCTTCATCGTGATGCTCATCTCCATGCTCATCTCCATGCTCATCTCCGTGCTCATCTCCATGAAAAGGTATTCCGTAAAGGCTTTCTAAATTTTCATAACCTACTCCAAAATAACCCCACTCTCCTGTTCGCGAGATACCGAATTGTCTTGCTTCAGATGCAAAATCAGAGTTTTCAACATAAGAAAGAGCTTCTTCTTCATGCTCATCGTGATCATCGTGATCATCATCACTATGCTCATCTTCTTCATGAACAACAGCACCATCTGGTATATCAAAATTACCTAATTCGGTATTTTTATACCCGAAGCTTATATTTAAGTAGTCACCAAGAAGGTTTTTATAATTGAATTCTTGAATATCTCCATCGTTTGCTGATTGTGTTTCCAGTCCCACATTGAATTCTTGACCATCAAAATCCTCCCGTGCAATGGTATTGTTAACAACATTGATAATTCCTCCGATGGTTCCATTAGCATAAAGTAAGGAGGATGGTCCTTTAATGATTTCAATTTGTTCGATGTCGTGTAAATCAACATCATTTAAGTGATCCACACCAAGTCCTGAGACATCTCTATTAACCATTCCATTTTTTAGAATTTTCACTCGAGGTCCAGACATACCCCTGATGATAGGCTGACCAACTGCGGCACCATAATCGGCAATTGAAACACCTAAGTAACTATCAACTGCTTCACCTAGTGAAGTAGTTGCGTCATCTTTTATTTCATCGCCATCAATGACGTATAGTGGATTTAATATCCTGCTTGTATTAAGTATTGAAGAAGTAACTACGACTTCGTCTACTTTCTCTGTATCAAGAGGTGCCGATTCATCAGCATTTATTTGCGTTACTATTAAGCTCATCGCCATGAGCATATAAAAGGAAACTTTCATGTTTTCTCCTAAATTTAAATTAAAAATATTTTTTAAATAAACTTAAGAGTTTGGTGGTGCCCTCGCACTAAAATCTGCAGAAAAAACAGTAACTTGATCTTCTTCTGAGTTGATAGAAATATTTGTAACTAAAGCATACTCTTCATTGAGCTTAAGAGCATATGCTTTGAAAGATTCTGTCTCGCAAACTTGGCAGTCAGAAGACTGATGAACTTCATGATGATGTTCATCTTCTTCAAAGGAATGGATAATTGGATCAGCTGATAAGCTGATGACAAAAAGTAATCCAAGGATAAGTGCAAGTTTTTGCTTCAAGTTCATATTAGATTTCGCAATATAAATTTAATTCAGGACAGAAGCAAGAGCTTTTATTATCTTGTCTGTGTCATGCGGAGCTCTAAAAAAACCGGCATATTTAGCATCAGGACTTATCAAGACTAAGCTTCCTGAATGGTCTACTGTGTAGTTAGGCTCAGGATTATTAACTACTGGAAAGAAAGGGGCATTTACTTGCGTTGAAAACCTATAAATCTGATCAATTTCGCCAGTAAGGCCAATAAAGTCATTATCAAAATTATCAAGATAAACTCTTAAGTTCTCAGGTTTATCCCTATCTGGATCAACCGAGACAAGAAAGATTCTTATTTTCTCCGCATTATCGCCTAATGATTCTTTCACATCAGACATTTGTTTCATAGTTAAAGGACAAATATCAGGACAATAAGTAAAACCAAAAAATAGAATATTCCATTTATTCTTAAATTGTTCAGGCAGAAAAGTTGCGCCCTCATCATCGACTAACTGAAATTCTGTGAGTTGTCTTGGTGGATCTATAAAATATGCCCCCAGCATTTTGTATTCGTCCTGAGTCAGCTCTCTTGGTGTATAAAATCTAGATAAGAATAAGGCCAATATTAATGCTATCAATCCAAGACAGCTTGCAACGGTTATAAATATTCCTCTACTCATAGGTAGATAAAGTGATCGATTAGCATCGCTGCGAATAAAGCAGCTAAATAAAATATGGAATAAGCAAAGGTAGGCATGGCAAGAGCATTAGTATCGTCTCTGTATAGCCTTAAAGAATAAACTAAAAAAATTAATCCCAGTAGAAGTGCTGAAATCAAATAAATTTCACCAAACATCTGAACAGTATATGGAAGCATAGTGGCGACGATAAGAAGTACGGTATAAAGAAGTATATGTTGTTTTGTGAAAGGAACTCCTTTTTGTACGGGCAACATTGGAACATCCGCATCAACGTAATCATCAACTCTATAGACTGCCAAAGCCCAAAAATGAGGAGGAGTCCAAACCATTATTATAAGAACAAGCAGTAAAGCGTTTGGTTCTATCGTATTGGAAATTGCAGTCCATCCAAGCAATGGTGGCATCGCCCCTGCAAGACCTCCTATGACGATATTTTGGCTTGTCATGAATTTAAGATATTTTGTATAAATAAATCCATAAAATATAAAGGTCAGAGTTGTTAAGATCCATGTAAGGAAGTTGGTGAAATACAAAAGCATGAATGCACCAACCACATATAAAATGACAGAAAAGCTTATGGCTGCCTGATCTGTAATATCACCCATTACTAAAGGCCTCTCTGAGGTTCTCATCATCTTTGAGTCTATTTGCTTGTCAAAAAAATGATTTATTACAGCGGAGGATGCTGCCAAGAAGCTTATTCCTATCAATCCGAAAAAGAATACTTCTATTGGAGGTCTAAAATCGGAACCTATGAGCATCCCACTTGCACAAGATACGAACAAAAGCGCTTGTACACCTGGCTTAGTAAGCTCTAGGTATCCTCTCCAATTTGATAAAACTCCCGTCATAAATTATGTTTCTCTAAGTCGTAGGACTCCCAGATAAGTTATCAATAATAACCCACCTAGATTATGACCTACAGCTATTAATAGTGGCAACGCAAAAATAACATTTGAGATTCCAAGCAGTACTTGCAAAGTCAAAAAGCTTATAAGTCCAACGGAAAGAAGAGCATATCTCCTTACATATAGGTGATAGCTCAAAAATAAGAGGAAAGCAGTGACTATAACCGCTCCAAATCTATGAGTGATGTGGATGGCCACCCTAGACTCATGATCTAATTGTCCTCCGAGATAATTTGGACCAATGCTTTGAAAAAAATTAAATCCTTCTTTGAAATTTGATTCAGGCAGAACCTGTCCTTGACATAAAGGGAAGTCTACGCATGAATAAGAAGCATAATTTGTGCTTGTCCAAGCTCCTAAAAATATCTGAATTGCCACTAATACGATAGAGACATTAAATAATTTCTTTGTTGTTGCCCCAAAATCCCATGTTGCTCTGTTTTGTAAGCGATCCTTTGTTTTGAAATACAACAACCATAGAAGTCCAGTGGTTAAAAAGCCTGACATAAGATGTGTCGTTACAACTTGTGGCCATAGCTTCAGGCTAACTGTCCAATAACCAAAGGTTCCTTGCATAATCACCCAAGCGATTAAGAAGAAACTTAGCTTTCTTACATCCGAAGGTAAATCTTTATAGCGAAAAGCTAGAAATGCAATACACAGAATCATGAAACCTAGTGCTGCTGCAAAATATCTATGGACTACCTCGGGAATCGCTTTAGCTACCTCATAGGGAGTATCTGGAAATTTGGCATTAGCAATGTCAATCTCTTCAGGACTGACAGGGATTGTTACAAAACCGTAACAACCGGGCCAGTCAGGACATCCCAATCCGGCATCAGCAAGTCTAGTCCAAGCACCAAGCGCAACGACTATGAAGCCGAGAATACCCGACCAGAGCGAAAGTGTTTTAATTCGTTCCATTTTTATCCTATTTTTGAGTTTTGAAGGACTTTCTTAATATCTTCTAATAATTCGCCACTAGGTAAGGTGGAATCATAAATTAGTATCCCATTCCCTAGAGGATCGAATAAGATATAAGGAGAGTCTTGTAATTTTTCTGAGACCGATAAGGGCAATAGCTCCGGCTGAATTGTTCCAGTATTTAATAAAGGATATTCCTCAGCTATCTTTTCAATAGATTGGCTGGACAAATTATTAGTACCGATATTTATTAAATATCTGACCACTCTATCGCTATTCTTCGCAAGTCTTATATTAATTTGTCTTGAAGAATAGAGTGTATCCCAACATTTTCCTAAACAGTCCCCTAAAACAAATTGTACGATTGACCATTTTCCTGGGAACTCATCTTTCAAAGGCCCAGAATCGATATCAAGCTTCAGCTCACTTAGCTGTATTGGGTCCTCGAGCAAAGTCCCCTTATTGACAGTTCCTTGAGGAGAATATCCGCTATAGAACAAAGCCGAACTGGCAAAGAGCACAATAATAGGGGTAAGAAAAATTAAGGATGCAACTATTCTGCCGGAATTTTGTTTACTAATGATCATATTTAATCCTTTTTAAATCCATAGTAAAAATATGAGCAAATTAAAACTAATGCCAATCCAAACCATTGCAGTGCATATCCAAAATGCCTGGATGGTTTTAAATCAACTGGTTTCCAAATAGGTTCAAAAGCCCCAGCTGAGGCAGCAGATAATTGAATAACAGATTTATTTATTGAATTGCCTATATCATTTTTTGTGGTTTCATAATCAACCTGCTGGACAAGCTTTGGCCAGCCATCTAGATATGTTTGATCTACCAAATTTAATCCAAATCTCTTGAACGGTGAGAGAACTCCTTGAATAGTGACTTTTTCTTCAGCTTCCCTAGTTCCTTTCTCGTAATTAAAATCATCTTTTGAAACCCATCCTCTATTAATAAGAAAAAGATTCTTTTCGGATGTTTCAAAAGCCGTAAAAATCTCATAACCAGCCTCTTGCCTATATAGTCTATTGTCCAATATATAAGACTCAGATTGATATTCTCCTTCAAGATTCACAGTTCGATAAATCAGGTTTTCAGAATTTAAAGTAGCCATTTCTTTTTCACTGATAACTGGTAAAGATTTATTTTCATAATGTTGACTAACTATGTCTTTTTTTTCTAGCCCTCTCATTACTTGCCATGAGCCCAAGTAGATTAAGATAGGGAAAAAAAACACTACAAAGGCAGTCATTAATTTTCCTGGACTAAATTTACTCATATTTTTTTTGTCATCCTAAGTGTATAATTCACGTCCTTTCAGATGATCAAATACTTTATATTATTCCTAATCGTAGCTATGTTTATTAGTCTATTTAGAGGTGCCTTCTTTCTAATAAAAGATGGAGGGTCTTCCAAAAGAACCGTTCATAGCTTGGGCGTCAGAGTTTCTATTGCTGTAGTTCTATTTATAACTCTAGTTTATGGTTTTATTACTGGGCAAATTGGGCCTGGTGTTTAACGTTTTACATTACGTATACAAAAGCGACTAGGCAAACCCAAACAACGTCTACAAAGTGCCAGTACCATGATCCGGCCTCAAAACCGAAATGATCATCAGAAGAAAAGTGTCCTTTCAAACTCCTAAAAAGCATTATGGTTAAAATTATAGCGCCAAGACATACGTGAAAACCATGAAAGCCTGTGAGCATGAAGAACGTGGTTCCATAAATACCAGTGTTAAGTGTTAATCCGTAATGGGTATATGCCTCATAATACTCAATGCCTTGTACTACTACGAAAGCATAGCCAAGAACTAAAGTTGCACCGAGCCAAAGATTA
>Ga0208390_1000911_pt1 | contig 10804 bp, 5 predicted proteins | sample Knorr_S7_td_Surf_FD_185594 | JGI IMG/M metagenome (GOLD analysis project Ga0208390, IMG submission 185594) | Marine microbial communities from Southern Atlantic Ocean transect - Knorr_S7_td_SurfaceA_ad_6m_LV_A (SPAdes) (version 2) | ecosystem: Environmental > Aquatic > Marine > Oceanic | place...
AATACTCTGTATGCCATATTAAAAGCGAGACTTGGCTTATATCCTTATTACTTTTTTTTCTCTATTTAATTTAACATAATATATATTATGCGTAGTTATTAGTATGTCTAAAATAGTCAGTATTTTTTAGTGCAAAAAAAATTTAAATGCCCTATTCTTAAATTTGTAATTTAATTTTTATGGAAATTTATTTTTTAAGTATGGCGATTTTGACTCTTATGTCTTTCTATCTTGCCCAATCATTAAGATCAGCAATTAATAATGGACAAACTGTCAGAAATATTGCCAAATTATTCTGTTCTATATTTTGTATCCTTGTTGCATCGTTATTTTTGTTTGCCCACCTCTCCTTGGGTTTTGTAAATTCTGTAATTGTTTACATTTTTCATTCTTTTATAGTTATTTTTCAAATGGCTATGATTTGGTTCCCAAAACCTGATTAAAATACCCTTCTTATCTTTCTTATAAGGTGTTTTGTTCGATTTATGATGAACATATACCTTAAAAAATGAAATTCTGCTTTATATGAGAAATTTGGGCTCTATTTAACGATTTTTTATATTAATATCTAAATTATCAATTTTATTAAGGATTTCTATGTACGTACGTTTTTTACTCTACTTTACTTTTCTTATAAGTGCTTTCATTTTTACAGATCCACTTATGAAACCAACTTCTTTATCTAAAGATTTATACAATGTAAAAATACTAGATGGTAACTATAATGAGAATATTTCCCATCCTGATAACTTTTTAGATTTCGAATACGGCACTAGAGTGGCTAGTCCAGTACAAATCGAAAATGCTGTTCTTTCTTACGCAAAACAATCAAATCGTATAAAAGTTGTAGAGTATGGCAAAACACATGAAGGCAGATCTCTTTATGCTGTATTCATCTCTTCTCCATCCAACATAGATAATCTTGACGAGTTTAAACAGGCGCTATCTGACCTATCAGACGCAAGAAAAACAAATGATAATAAAGCAAGATCCATAATTGCTTCATTACCTGCAGTGGCGTGGATGGCATATTCTATTCATGGTAATGAAACATCTGGTGCCGATGCGGCTTTGGGGATTATTTACCATCTTTTAGCGAGTGAAGATCAAGAGGTAGTGAACATGCTTGAAAATATGGTAGTCATTGTCGATCCTATGATGAATCCAGATGGTCGTGATAGGTTTGTTAAGTCTCTTGAGCAATATAGAGGTACAGCTCCTAATTATGATGATCAAGCTCTTCTGCATACCGGTGATTGGCCATATGGAAGGACAAATCACTATTATTTTGATCTCAACAGAGATTGGTTCTACCTCACTCAGCCTGAAACACAAGGTCGAGTGCCATTAATTAACGAATGGAGACCTCAAATTTTAGTTGATGGTCATGAAATGGGTGCTCAAGATACTTTTATGACAGGCCCCCCTAGAGAACCAATCAATACAAATATTGATAAAGACTTAATTAAATGGGGAAATGTTTTCGCTGATGATCAAGCAAAAGCATTTGATGATAATAATTGGCGTTTCTATACCGGAGAATGGCATGAAGACCTTTATCCAGGGTATTCATTCTACATACAATTTAGAGGAAGTTTAGGGATATTGTATGAACAGTCTAGAATGTCTGAAGATGGCGTAAGAAGACCTGAAGGAACTATTCAATCCTATAAAGAATCAGTTCACCATCAGTTTGTAAGTACTATTGCAAATCTTAAAACCCTTCAAAAGCACTCAAAAGCAATGTATCAAGATTTTTGGGAAGGAAAAAAATATAACGTCTCAAAAAATAGTGAATATGCCAATCAAACATTCGTTATATTGCCCACAAATAATCTTGGTAGATTAAATACTCTAGCTGAAAAACTTGAAGCACAAGATATTGAAATCTATCTTAATACCTCACCTATTCAAACAAAATCAGCTTTAAAACAAACCGGAGACTCAGTTGAAAATTTTACTATCCCTGTAGGAAGTATGATTATTCCAAACCTTCAACCGGAAGCACCTTTGATTGCAGCGATACTTGAATTTGATGCCGAAATTATCGAATCAGTGCTTGAAGAGGAAAGAAGACAGAGACTAAAAAATAGCTCTTCAATTATGTATGACACAACTGCATTTAATTTGACTATGATGTATGGCCTCGAAGCAGTAACAGTCCAAGAGAATATTCAAAAAAATCTTAAAAAATGGAAACCAATTGAAGTAAATCTAGATGTTCAGGAGGATGCTCTTATGTGGGCAGTCAATGGCATAGATGACCGATCAGTCGCTTTTGCTGCAAGATTAATGGAACTTGGAGTTGAAGTAAGAATTATTGATAAAGATGCGCTTTTATCAGAGCAATCACTGCCGCGAGGTAGTGTAGTTGTCATTGATATGGATAACCCTGACTATGAGGGTTTAAGCTCTGTCGTGAGCGCAATAGCATTAGAATTAAATCTACCTGTTTCATCGATCTCATCAGGTTTTGGAGCAGAGGAATTACCTGATTGGGGCGGAGAACATTTTAAGCTATTGGAACGACCGCAGATTGCGCTTATGGGCCATCAAGACTTTAGTTCTTACGATGTTGGTGTCAGTTGGTGGTCGCTAGATCATCATCTTGGTATTAGACACAGCATGGTCAATGGTTCGTCATTAAGTTATGGTGATCTTCGCCGCTACAACACAATAATCATGCCGAGTGGTTATTTAAATCTTTCAAATTCTGAAATGAATAGCTTGAAGGAATGGGTCAGGCAAGGTGGTACTTTAATTGCACATAATGCTAGCTCAAGAAGTCTAAGCTTTGAGAATGGCATTGGCTCAGTTAGACAAGTATCAAGCACGTTTGGTGATAGTGAAGAATACAACATGGACTTACAAAGAGAATTTGGGGCTTTAAATGTTGAAATTGATATGGAAAAAACAAATGACAACAAAATTGATTTTGACGTGGCATATCCTTGGGAAGGAAGTAAAAATAAATTTAATAAATCTCAACTTGAAAAGAGAGACGAATGGCAGTCACTATTCATGCCCTCAGGTTCTTTTGTAGCTGGAAGAATAGATGATGAACATTGGTTGACTTACGGAAGCATAAGCACCCTACCCGTTTTATATGCAAATTATCCTGTTTTGATGACAGGCAATGGCTCAGATGCAGCAGTAAGAATTGGTGAACTAATTGAGAGTGATGATGAAACATATAGGTCAATCAATTGGTCAGATATGCCACCTAAAACAGATTTAAATGTGCGAATGAGTGGGCTGGTTTGGCCAGAGGCATCTCAAAGAATTGCTAATTCGGCATATTTAACACGTGAAAGAATAGGTAGAGGTCAAGTAATTTTATTCGCAGGGGAGCCAAACTTTAGAGGTGCAGCACTTGGCACGAATAGACTATGGCTTAATGCTGTTGTTTATGGATCAGGATTAGGAACCTCAGCTAGAATAGTACCTTGATGTTAAAGAAGATTTTTAATGTGCTATGGAAAAGTGCTACAGCATATATAGTAGCTGGTTTTGCCTTAATACAAGTTGCAAGTGTTGTAGTCAGTAATGTTTCTATTCAAGACACTTTAGGAATTTCTTCAGAACTTTTTATGCAAACACTGCTTATAGGAATTCCGGCATTTTTACCGATTTTTTTAGTAATAGCTTATTTCTTAAGATCTGAAGAAAGAGATTCAGAGTTAAACGATAACGTTGCCTCAAGAACAAATAATTTAGTACCAAAAATCGCTGTGCTACCTTTTGAAAATTTAAATAAAGATGATGAGGGGTTATTTTTAGTGGATGGCATTGTTGAAGACTTAATTAGCGAATTTTCAATGATAAAAGAAGTTGAAATTGTATCTCGTAAAGCGTGTTTTGAATGTAGGAATGAAAATCTTTCGGCAGATGAGTTTGCCTCAAAATGGAATGCTGATTATCTTGTTTCTGGAAGCATAAGAGCAATTGAGAACAGATTGAGGATCTCGGTAGAACTGTCAGAGACTGAGGAGGGAAACGTCCTTTGGTCAAATAAGTACGATCGTGTTAAAACAGATATTTTTGAAGTACAAGATGAAATTGTGAAAAAAATTATCAACCAGACTGTGGGTAACATTGAAATCAAAAGCTTAAAAAGAGCATATAGAAAACCAACAAAGAATATGACCTCATATGATTACATGCTTAAAGGTAGAGCGCTTAATCAAAAGTACAACAAAGAGTCTAATGCAGAAGCACTTAAAATGCTTAATTTAGCAATCGAAGCTGATAAGGATAACCCTCTACCCTATTCTTGGAAAGCATGCACAATGGGGCAAGCTATGGGTATGGGTTTTGTTGAACAAACGGATGAATGGATCAATGAAATGTTTGCAGCCTTAGATTTTGCCAAAGAAAAAAATGAGAATGATTGGAACGCTAACAGACTTTTGGGTGAAGTCTATTTATCACTACATGACTATCCACAAATGCTAAAATTTGCCACAACTTCTTATAATGCCAATCCAAATAATCCATCAGTAATGTCAATCTATGGAGATGCTCTTCTTCGATCTAATAAAATTCCTGAAGGGGTGAAAGTCTGGGAGAAATTGTACGAAATAGACCCTATTCCATTTGCTGATAGTAATTCTGATAGAAGAACAAATAATTTATTTTTTGCTTATTTTCTAAATGGTCAATACGATAAGTGCGATGAAATTTTTAAAACAATAAATGAACCAACAAACAGAACTTGGTTACTTAGAACTCATTCAAAATTCAAAAATGGAGATAAGCTTCAAGACGAAGTATGGTACAAAAAAGGGTTGAATGAGTTCAAGGATTTAGACTGGGATAACGAAGTTGATAGATTTCATCTAAATAATGAAGAGCTCCAAAAAAAATTAACCGCTACAGCAAAAGCACAATTCGCCTAAAATTATTCTCTTATACTAGATTTGATTCCATCTGGCACATCAGTGGGCTCATGAGTCCATTTAGCTGCATCATTTCCAAACATTTCTTGCTCAAACCATGCAATAAATTTCTCATCTCTAGTGGATTTCCAAAAATCCCAGGTGCCTTTTGCTAGTTTAGTTTTCATAGTGCCAAGTTTCAGGGCATTCATCCGAATTATTAAGTGCTTTTCATCGACAAAACCTTTTTGAACTTTTTCATAAACATCAAAAATGTCGACAAGCGCCATAACTATAAACATAGCTACTCTCCACTGTTCACCGTGTGTTAACTCTCCATCCCAATCTTTAGCTAGAAAATCTGCAAATTCTGAGTCTTTTGTTGTTGCAAAGTATCTTTCATATTGCCTCTGAGTCAAAGAGTGACCGAATTGTGCTTTGGTTATTTCATTTTGTTGATGGATCTGAACACCAAGATAAACAACGGAAATAACTACACCTAAGGCCGCAACTACCTGGACAATTAGAAGAATTAAATTTGCATCCATGTTCTCAGTATAACTCTAGGTTTTAAGAAATTTTATAATTTCTTTTGCTGCATCTCTCCCATGCGCTATAGCATGCACAGCTAAGCTTGAACCTATTATCATATCTCCTCCAGCAAAAAACTTTGGGTTTGAAGTTTGATATTTATATTCTTTATTCTCCAGAGCAATCAAACCTCTTTCAGATATTTTTATATCGTTTTTAGAAACAAAGCTTTGTGGGTCTGCTTCATAACCAAAAGCGATGACTAGCTTATCAATTTCGAGTGTTTTTTCTGAACCTTCTACTAACATAGGTTTTCTTCTCCCAGAGCTATCTGGTTTTCCGAGTTTAGTCTGACCAATTTTTAATTGTCTCACTGTACCATTTCCTATTATTTCTAAAGGTTGAGAGTTAAATAAAAACTCGACTCCTTCTTCGATTGCATGTTTTATTTCTTTTACTGAGCCAGGCATATTCTCTTTATCTCTTCTATATACACAAGTGACTTTTGCAGCTTGTTGTCTAACAGCTGTTCTAACACAATCCATAGCAGTATCTCCACCACCCAAGACCACCACTTTTTTACCGCTAAAATTGATGCTCTCGGCATCCTCGTCTGACATAAGGTATTCAGTATTTTTAATAAGATACGGAAGTGCTTCAACAACGCCATCTTTTTTATCGCCTGAGATGTTCCCTTTTATCGATTCGTATGTGCCTAAACCTAAAAATATTGCATCACTTTTGTGTTCAATTTCTGACATCCTGGCATCATTAACTTCATAATTTAGGACAAACTTTACACCTAGCTCTTCGAGCAACTCACGTCGTTTTAACACAATATTTTTTTCCAATTTAAACTCCGGTATTCCGTAGGTTAATAAGCCACCTATCTCAGAATAACGGTCATAGACAGTACACTTAACTCCCCTTCTGATGAGATTTTCGGCACATGCAAGACCTGCAGGACCAGCACCAATTATAGAAACTGTTTGGGTAGAAAAATTTTCAACATATTTTTTTGGTTTCCACCCTTCAGCTAGAGCTTTATCAGTAATATACTTCTCAATCTGGCCAATAGTGACAGCTTCATATCCTGTATTTAAAGTACAAGCACCCTCGCAGAGTTTTTCTTGTGGGCAGATTCTCCCACATATTTCTGGAAAAGAATTTGTTTCATGGCATAAATCTGCCGCCTCTTGAATTGAACCTTCCTGTGCGAGCTTTAGCCAATCAGGTATATAATTGTGAAGTGGACACTTCCACTCACAATAAGGATTGCCGCAGTCTAAACATCTACTTGATTGTTCTTTAACTGAATCAATATTTTGCGTTTCGTATATTTCACCAAAATCAACTTTTCGCGCACTTATTGGCTTTGTTTCAGGTTCTATCCTCTTAATATCAATGAATTCAAAATTCGTAGACATTATGCTGCATCCTCGCGAGTTTTCTGAATAATTTTTGTTAAATTTTCAGCGTACGGCGTTATTATCCAAAATAAGTTTTGATACTTTTCAAAGTCCTCTAATATCGTTCTACCAACTTCGCTATTTGTTTCTTTTATAAAGTGAGCAATACGATCTTTAAGGTAAGACCTATGTGCCTCCATTTCTTGTGAGGTTATTCTGTTAAAAGATATTAAATCTTTATTGCATTTATCAACAAAACTTCTGTCTTCATCAAATACATATGCAAAGCCGCCTGTCATGCCCGCACCGAAATTATTTCCAACAGGTCCTAAAACAATTACTTCACCGCCTGTCATATACTCGCAACAATGGTCTCCGCTACCCTCTATAATTGATTTAGCACCGGAGTTCCTCACAGCAAATCTCTCGCCTACAATGCCAGATGCGTAGAACTCTCCTCCTGTTGCTCCAAACAAACATGTATTGCCAGCAAGCACTGATCTATCTTCTATTAGATGTTTATCTTTTGTTATAACAATCTTTCCGCCATTCATTCCTTTCCCAACATAATCGTTGGCTAAGCCAGTCAATTTCAAATCAACCCCTTTGGAATTCCAGCAACCAAAACTTTGTCCAGCATTTCCTTTGAAATTAAGAATAAGTTTTTCAGGAAAACCATCTCTACCATATTTTTCAGCAATATCTCCAGCCAATCTTGCACCAATAGATCTATGTGTATTCTTGATGTCAAAATTGAATGATCCACCCTTGCCTTTGGCAATATTCTTTTTTAACTTTTTAGAAAGTGTGTTTGTTAATGACTCATCACTTAAAGAATTATTTATTAAATTCTTATTCACTATATTTGATTGTGTTTTATTAGGCCTATAACGCTCTAGCAGTTGATCAAATCCTAACTTTATTGACTCCTTTTTCGAACCATCTTTTAGTTTCAATAAGGTCGTATTACCTATAATTTCATCTAGTGTTTTAAATCCTAATATTGCAAGTATTTCTCTAACTTCCATAGCAGTGTATTCAAAGAATTTTTGTACTTTTTCAACTTCCCCAATGAAATGTTCATCGATTATCCTTAATTGTTGTGTTGCTACACCTGTTGCACAATTATTTAAATGACAAATTCTCAAATATTTACACCCCATGGCAATCATTGGTGCTGTACCAAATCCAAATGAATCTGCACCAAATATAGCTGCTTTCACAACATCTTGAGCTGTCTTTAGGCCTCCATCAGTTTGAAGCCTCACGTTGGATCTAAGGTTGCTTTGTAGCAACGTATTTTGTGTTTCAAACATTCCAGTTTCCCATGGAGAACCCGCATGTCTTATAGAGGATATTGGACTTGCTCCAGTACCACCATCGTGACCGGAAATAGTGATAAAATCAGCGTTTGCTTTCACTACTCCCGCAGCAACAATACCCACGCCTGGTTCAGAAACAAGTTTAACTGAAACCATTGCTTTAGGGTTGACTTGTTTTAGGTCATAAATAAGTTGAGCAAGATCTTCTATGGAATAAATATCATGATGAGGTGGTGGTGAAATTAATGTTATGCCTGGTTTAGAGTATCTTAGTTGTGCAATATAAGAATCGACTTTTGAGCCTGGTAGTTGGCCACCTTCACCTGGTTTGGCTCCTTGAGCAATCTTTATCTGCAAAACTTCTGCATTTCTGAGGTAATGCGGTGTTACCCCAAATCTACCTGAAGCAATTTGTTTAATTTTTGATTCCAGTTGAGTTCCATATCTTTTAGGGTCCTCGCCACCCTCACCTGAATTTGATCTACATCCCAGGCCATTCATCGCTGCAGCTAATGTTTCATGAGCATGTGGTGACATAGATCCTAAACTCATGCCAGCTGAATCAAATCTAGCTAAAATAGCTTCAATAGGTTCAACCTCTTCGGCACTAATAGATTTCTTATTAGATTCAAGTTCAAAGTAGTCTCTTATTGCTAAATTTTTTCTGGAATCTACATGCGCAGAGTACTTTTTAAATCCTTCGTAAGAGCCTTTTTTTAGTGAATTTTGAAGGTTCATAACCACATCAGGATTGAAAGCATGATCCTCACCACCGTGTTTATATTTATGCAATCCTTTTGCTATCTTTACATCATTATCATCAGTAGATATTGTGAGGAGAATATTTTTATGTATGTCATTAAATGAGTCTCCCTTTATCAGAGATTCATTTTTTGGGAAACATAGTTTGTTCACTTCGTCAGAAAATCCGATTACTTCAAATAAACCCGAACCTCTATAGCTAGATACATTTGATATCCCCATTTTTGACATAATTTTTAGGAGGCCTTTGTTGAGACATTTTCTATATGAAACACATAAATCATTTGAGCTCATCTCCGAATGATTTTTGTGCGCTATTTTTAAAATAGTTTGTAACCCCAGCCAAGGGTGAACACATGTTGCACCAAAAGAAATTAGACAAGCAATTTGATGGTTGTCTCTCGCAGATGCCGTATTCACAATAACATTGCATTTTGTTCTTAAATTCTCTGCGATAAGTTTATGATGAAGTGCTGATGTGATTAAAAGTGCCGGTATAACAGGAATTTTTAAACTAGATTGTTTTTCATCTAAAATTACAAGATTCGTCCCAAATTTGACTGCTTTTACAACATCTTCTAAAACCCTCTCAATAGCTATTTGCAGACCTTCTGATTCACAATACTCCAAGGAAAATCGTTTGCATGGAAATTTCTTATTTTTTAACAAAAGATTAAATTTTTTATGAGAAAGAATAGGAGAATTTACGACTATACGATTAGCGTGTTCAGCAGTTTCTTCAAAAATATTCAGCTCGGGCCCCAAACAAGTCTCTAATGACATTACTGATTTTTCTCGTAAAGAATCTATTGGAGGATTGGTTACCTGAGCAAATTTCTGCCTACAGTTGTCATAAATTGATCTAATTTTTCCACTTATAGGTGATATTGGAGTATCGTCTCCCATAGACCCTGTAGGCTCATTACTTTCAAATGCATAAGTTTTGAGCATTTGTTTTTCTTCATCATTTAACAAGAAAGATTTGCAAGACTGTTGATAATATTTGTCAGAAATTTCTCGCATTTCTGGGCCGCTGTATTCATGTAATTTGGCTTCCAGATGTTTGGCATTTTCTTTGAGCCATTTTCTATATGGTTTAGAAAGCGCAAGTTTTTTGTCAACTTGATCATCCATTAATAATTCCTTCGAGTTTCTATCGAAAAGTATCAACCCTCCAGGTCCTAATCTTCCAGTACCAATCCGTTTTAGATTATTAATTTGGTTTGATCCAACTTCAGATGAAATACAAATTGAATCATCGTCAAAATGCTCGATTCTTGCTGGCCTTAGGCCATTTCGATCCAGGAAACAGGAAATAAATTCATTGCTTTGAAAACATATTAAAGCTGGGCCGTCCCAAGCCTCCATATGCATTGAATTGTATTCATGAAAAGCTTTCTCATCTGGATCAATAAGGTCGGTATTTTGCCATGACGGTGGAATGAGCATTCTTGCAGCTCTACCAATGTTTATTCCACCCAAAGTAAATAGTTCCAGTATATTATCTAAGGAAGACGAGTCAGAACCCTCTTGATTTATTAACGGATAATATTCTTTTAAGTCTCCTAACTTCTTGGATTCAAAATTCTCAACTCTGGCAGTAGCCCAATTCCTGTTACCACTTATGGTATTAATTTCACCATTATGCGCTATCAACCTGTAAGGTTGGGCTAGATGCCATTTAGGTGATGTATTAGTTGAAAACCTTACATGAAAAGTAGCTGACGCTGAAGAATGAGAAGTATCTGCTAGATCTTTATAAAATTGAGCAAAAAAATCTGGGTGAATTAGGCCTTTATAAACAATAGTAGTTTCTGAAAAACTAGCACAATAAAGTTCTTTTTCAGCACAAAAACTGTTATCAAGATACTTTTTAATTTTAAAATAAATCGGCTCAAGGTCA
>Ga0208390_1000914_pt1 | contig 10794 bp, 6 predicted proteins | sample Knorr_S7_td_Surf_FD_185594 | JGI IMG/M metagenome (GOLD analysis project Ga0208390, IMG submission 185594) | Marine microbial communities from Southern Atlantic Ocean transect - Knorr_S7_td_SurfaceA_ad_6m_LV_A (SPAdes) (version 2) | ecosystem: Environmental > Aquatic > Marine > Oceanic | place...
ACATTAGCAGTATTAAATTCAAGTATCGATTATCCTATTGAAATTAGGTATTTATGGAAAGATGCTCCATCCGAAGTTTCAATTTATAACAACATCAAAATGCCTTTACCTCCTTTTAGAAAAACAATTAATAACTAGTTTTCAATGGTAAATGTATAAATACTAACCGGTTGTTTCGCCTCTAAAAATGAGATATAATAATCACCTTCTGGAAGTCCATATAATCTTATTTTGTTTTTTTGTAATAATCTGTTAAGTGCAATTTTTTTTCCATTTTCACTAATCAACTCAATTTCTTCATAGCTGTTTTTTGGGATATTTTTTATCGAAACAAACATTTTTGATTTATTTACTTTCAGTTTATTTTTTGTTGACATTGACTTATAATCAAGAACACTTAATGGAGTCAATTCTTGAATAATAAAATCATCAAATCTTACCTGCTCGTCCCTTAAATCAGACACATCTTTGATACTCCTGTAGATACCCCATTTAGGTCTTGAAAATTTCGATCCATCTTGCCACGTATCAATAGCAGAAATATTATATTTAAGTAATACCATGCCATCCGAAATTCGTGAAATTTTTATATAATAACTTCCAAAATTATCGTATTTAATAACTTCTGTTACTTTTACCCATTCATCCCTAAATAAGTCAAGCAAGGCTGTTTTTAAAGTACTTTGCATGGTGGTAGAAGTGTACCTTAATTCCATTCTGTCGGGAGTTGACTTTCTTGCAGTTAGTGTAATCATTGGAGAGGTAGAATGAATACTTCCAACTGATTTAATTTGATGTAAGTGAGTAAAGTTTTTTGAAACTTTAAAATTTTGTGGTAGTTTAAATTTCCATGAATAAATAACTGTCTCGCCTAAAACAGCTTTGAGGTTATCTGGTGAACCTCCATATGTTTTGATTTCTGTTCGTTGTCGATCAAAGTTTAGGCAACGGTCATTGTCAGGCACTACATGTACAAAAAAATTGAAAACATGCTTCTCTAATTCTTCATCATAAATTTCATTAATGTGTCTTCCAAATTCAGAGTGAACACAGTCAGGAACTTCAATGACATCTTTTCCAGGTGCGAATTTTTTATTTATTTCTTCATATGTATTGCCTGGACCATTTGCAGATAACAGTACTTTTTGTCCGTATGTTTGATTAATACTAACTAGAACAAAGTTTAATAAAATTAATATTGATTTAAAGCAAAACCCTTTCAAAGTTCTTTATTTTGCTCAATGATGGAAACTTGTAGTGGATTTTTTAGGCATTTCGAAAAATGTTCCAAATAGTTGTTCCAGTCGCTTTTACTTTCAAATTGACCACTTTTTTTCCAACCAAAGCCAGCATAGTAGTTGTAAATACTATTATTTCCATTTATTTCAAGGAATAAATTGCTTTTATCTTTTTCGTTAGAAATATATTTATTAACACCTATTATATTTTTGATATTGGCAACAATACCCATACCTAATGAAGAATTATCATGTGGTTCCCAATAACTTATCCAACCATTTTTTGGTGTTTCCGTTATTTCTCCTTCTTTATTATGTAGTGTTATTCCAGCCAAAATATTTTTAGAGCCGTTTAATTTAACTATGAATTTTGATAGATTGTGACCATAGTCTAAAGAAATAACTTTTTTCTCTGAAATGATTTTTTCGTCAGCTTCCCAATCATCGTAAGTTAATTCAAAACTAGTTCTAATTGGGCCATTAGTAATAGTTTTCCAACTAATAAAATTTTTTGAAACTGCATAAGATTTTTTAGTTTTTACAGCAATTCCTCCAATTCCTCTACTTTTTCCAACATGAAAATTGTCCAATCCTTCACCATTATCTTCGTGATATGAAAATTCACCAGACAAGTGTTCTTTGTACCACTTGTTAATAATAGGGTATTCGACTCTTTTAAGCCATGCATCAATACCACTGGTCAATGTACCGCCTTTAATATTTTGTTCAACCATGTTCTGTGCGGTTGGTCCAAATGTTCGAAAAGCCACACGATTATTTTCCCAGGCATAATCGTCAGTACGTTCCGGAACAAAGCGAGAATAACAATAATTTTCAATTTTCTGTTCTTTATTTGAATATTTTATATTAACTAATATTTTAGAGTTCGATGCAACTTCAGGTTGAAATAATAAAACATCCATTTGTCCGTCTAAATTGTTATCGACAAGCTGTGATGATATATTTTTGCGTTTTTTTTCATCAAATACAACTAATCCATTATTTTTAAGATTGAAATTGGAAATATTAATCTCAACTGTTTCAAACGCACGGTCAAATGGCATATCATTTTTAATACTCACAACAAATAGAGTATCGTTATTTTTCGAGCAGCTAAATAGTACAAATGAAATTAAGAAAATATAAAAAGGTTTCATAGAATAATTTAGAATTAAGAAATATGAATTTTAGGACAAACCTGGATTAATTTTATAATATTAATTTTAGTTTCATAAAACAACTATAAAACTAATTTACAATGATTTTCTGATACCTAGCTCTAAACCTCTTAATTCTGCTAAGCCACGTAAGCGACCAATAGCTGAATATCCGGGATTGGTTTTCTTCACTAAATCATCAAGCATTTTATGTCCATGGTCAGGTCGAAAAGGCATGCGTAAATCCTTTCTACCATTTTTTTTTCTTAATATCTGTTCTTCGATTAAAGCTTTCATTACTCCATACATATCAACATCTCCCTCTAAGTGATTAGACTCATGGAAACTTCCATTTTTGTCTCTTTTGGTTGCACGTAAATGAATGAAATGAATGCGACTTCCCAAGCGGTTAACCATTCCAACCAAATCATTGTCAGAACGAACACCAAACGATCCTGTACAAAAGGTTAAACCATTATTTGGACTTTTAACAGCATTGTATAAATCAACAACATCCTGTTCTGTACTTACAACTCTAGGTAGTCCTAGAATTGAATATGGTGGGTCATCCGGATGAATACAAAGAAGGATATTTGCATTTTCAGCCGTTGGTATTATCTCAGAGACAAAATAAAATAGATTTGATTTTAATTCCTTCAGTCCTATATTTTTATATGTTGACAGGATTTTCCTAAACTCTTGTAAAGTGTACCCTTCCTCAGCACCTGGTAGCCCCGCAATTATATTTTTAATCAATTTTTTTTGTTGATGCACTGAACAGTTTTCTATAAATTTTTTTGCTAGTTTAATTTCATTTTCAGAGTAAGAATTTTCTGCACCAGGTCTTTTCAATAAAAATAATTCAAAAGCAGCAAATGCATCAGATTCAAATCTTAATGCAGTTGATAAATCTGAAACTTCATATGCTAAATTTGTACGTGTCCAATCAAGAACAGGCATAAAGTTGTAACAAACTATATCTATACCACACGCTCCCAAATTTAAAAGTGTTTGTTTGTAATTGTCTATGTAAGTTTTATATTTTCCTGATTTAGTTTTTATATCTTCATGCACAGGAACACTTTCAACTACCGACCAAGTAAGTCCTACTTTTTCAATTTCTTTTTGTCTTTTTTTTATTTCATCAATAGGCCAAACAGATCCATTGGGAACTTGATGAAGTGCAGAAACAATTCCTGTAGCACCAGCTTGCTTTATGTCAATTAAGGAAACTGGATCGTCAGGACCGTACCAGCGCCAAGTTTGTTCTAATGAAATATCCATATTGTAAAATATTAAACACCACTGTATGCGGAAAACCCACCATCAATTGGAATTACTACTCCAGTAACGAACTTTGAACCCTCACCACAAAGCCACAAGGTGGTTCCGACCAAGTCTTCAGGCGCACCATAACGCCCCATCGGAGTTTGATTAATAATTTGCTGTCCTCTTTTAGTTAAAGTTCCATCGGAATTTGTTAATAATGATCTATTTTGCTCAGTTAAGAAAAATCCTGGCGCAAGAGCATTTACGCGAATGTCCACTTTTGAAAAATGAACTGCTAACCATTTTGTAAAATTTGATACAGCAGCTTTAGCACCACTGTAAGCAGGAATTTTCGTTAATGGAGTAAAAGCGTTCATCGATGAAATATTTATAATACTACAATTTTTCCTACCTATCATATCTTGAGAAAATACTTGTGTGGGAAGTAAAGTTCCAAGAAAGTTTAAGTTAAAAGTAAACTCAATTCCTTTAGATTCTAAGTCAAAAAAAGTTTTGAAATCTTCATTTTTATTATTCATATCATCAATCATAAAGAATGGATTTGAAGTTGTTCCCAATGGATGATTTCCACCAGCACCATTTATTAAAATGTCTATTTTTCCAAAGCAATTATTTATCACTTTCCTTGCACTTATTAGAGTGTCTTTTTCTAAAACATTTGCTTCTAGACCAATAGCATTGCCACCATTAGATTTAATACGCTCCACAACTGCACCAGCAGCTTCTTTACTTATGTCAAGAACTGCAATTTTATGGCCCTTTTCAGAGAGTGCCTCAGCCAACTTACCACATAAAACTCCACCTGCTCCAGTCAATAAGATTGTTTTATTCATTTTAATCTTTTTTGTGAATTTAAAATAAATTTAGATTAAACATATTTATAATGCGTATTCTTTTTTCATTTGAATTATTTTCTAAGTAATTATCTTAAACAATTCGCAATACCCAAACATAATTGTTAATCTTAAATTTTAATAAAAACTCATAAAATATAAATTATTTAATAGACGAAATTTTTAATGTTTCTGTGATTTACCTCATTTTATTAAATTTGATTAATTGTTAAAAAACTTGTGATTTAAATGAAATTTTGTTTTTGTAGAATAATTATTTTATTTCTTTTTTCAGGTTTATTTGTTATTGCCCAATCAATTAAAGTTTCAACAATAGAAGAATACAATTCTGCTATTAAACAAATCAGTAATGGAGGTACTATTGTTTTAAAGAACGGCGTGTGGAACGACGTCACTCTAAATGCATATGGTTCGGGAACTAAACAAAATCCAATTATTGTAAAAGCCGAAACACCCGGAAATGTTTTGATTACGGGTGACTCAAGTTTAAATATTTATGGGACCTATGTCATCGTTAGTGGATTATGGTTTAAGGATGGAAAAACTACAAAAAAACATGTGGTACAATTTAGAAAGAACTCAAAAGTATTTGCTTATAATTGTAGGTTTACCAACTCTACTATATCATACTTTGATGCTGTTGATGGAATCAGTAATCATTGGGTTGATTTATATGGAAAAAACAATCGAGTAGATCACAACAACTTCACAGGAAAAGAATCAATCGGAACAACCTTAGTAGTTGTGCTTCGAGAAAAAGAACACCAAGACAATAACCACAGAATTGATCATAATTATTTTGGACCACGTCCAGAATTAGGAGAAAATGGAGGCGAAACAATAAGAGTGGGCACAAGCACATACTCCCGTGTTTCATCAAAATCTTTAATAGAAAACAATATTTTTCGAGGTTGTAACGGAGAATCTGAAATTATTTCAAATAAGTCAGAAGATAATATTTATCGTAATAACTTATTTATTGAAAGTGAAGGTACATTAACATTGAGACACGGTAACAACGCACTTGTAGAAAATAATGTATTTGTTGGCAACGGCAAGTCAAAAACCGGTGGAATTCGTGTTATTAATGCGGGACATGTGATTCAAAATAATTTGATGATAGGTTTAAGAGGTACAAGCTATAGAGGACCAATTGTTGTTATGAATGGTGTTCCAAACTCTCCATTAAACCGATATGATCAAGTTAAGGACGTTCTAATTCAAAACAATACAATTATTGATTGTAGTCCAATTACTTTTGGTGTTGGAAAGAGCCCTGAGTTATCATTACCAGCAATCAATACTGTGTTTGCAAACAATTTAATATTAAACACTGAAAACGGTAAGATAGCAGATTACTTTGATAGTGTGGATGGCATCGAATTTAGTGGTAACATTGTTGACAGCAAAAATGCTGTAGATTCACGTTTTTTTAAAAAAGCCGCATTAGATTGGTTATATGAAATTTCAATTCCAGTTCCATCTGAAAACAACACTATATTATATACTAACAAGAGTGCAAATAGTCCTATTGTTGATATCTTAAATGATAAAAGAGACAATTTTAATGTTGGCGCCTTTAACTTAGGTTCAACTAAAATTCCAAAAGCATTAAAGTTAAGAGCCGGTCCGGGTTGGAAGCCCAACATTAAAATACGTAAAAAAAAACCAAGTTTAGTTGATGTATTTCCTGGACCTGGAAATTTAAGACGTGCGATTAGTTCGGCACCTTCCGGCTCGACAATTCGTTTGGCAGGTGTAACTTATGAGATAGAAAAAGCTATAAGAGTTGAAAAAGAAATCACAATTGAAGGAGCATCAAATGGATTAACCATGCTTAAATCCATGGAAGAACTAGAAAATCCATTCTTGTATTTTTTTAAGGTAGATGAAGGCGGAAAATTGAAAATTAAAAATATAACGTTCGATGCTTTAGATCAATATGCACTTAAGTATGCATTAACATCACCATCTGAAAACCAGTCTGGGCTTTACAGCATTTATGCTGATAATTGTATTTTTCAGAACTTCAAAACCAAAAATGGTGGGAGTATATTTAAGGCATATTCTGGTACAAAAGCAGATACACTTAGTTTTACCAACACACGTTTTGAAGACAGCTATCGAGGACTTAATTTATCATACGATAAAGACAATATTGGTAAACATAATGCAAATGTAATTATACTTAAAAATTCAGTATTTAAGAATATTGAAGAACACGCTGTAAATTACATAAGAAAAACCTACAATATTGACCAACCAGGTGGTGAACTTATTATTGACAACTGTGTTTTTGATAATGTATATAATAGCGAGAAAGGAAAAATTTTAGTATCAGATGGAATACATAAGGTAAAAATTAGTAACTCAGTTTTTGTTAATAGCTATAAAATCCAAGTTCCAATGAGACTTTCTGGTGCGGCTAATATGATAGATAATAGCCTTTTCTATGATGTAGGTTTTCCCAAATTCACTCAGGGTGCAATCGATACAAATCTTCTTTACAAAAAGCCAAAGTGGTTGGACGAGAGTAGATATGTTCCAGATTTAAAGTCTCCATTACTAAAAGAAAAGAATGGAGTTAGAAATATAGGCCTTATTTATTAACTCGTTAGGAATATCTATAAAAAAAGCACCCAATTTGGGTGCTTTTTAGAACTATTTCAAAAAAATTAGTGTTTGATTAGTTTATTAACGGAAGTTTTCCCCTTGTCTTTTATTTCAATTATGTATAAGCCATTTTGTTGACTACCTACGTCTAGTGTACTAGTATTAGTAGCTTTCATAATAAGTTGACCACTAATATTATATAAGCTTATAGCATCAACTGATTCTTTACCAGAAATATGAATCATTGCATTTGTTGGATTTGGATACAAAATGAAATCATTGGGATCGTCAAATGATTTAATACTTAATGCATCAGCAGTAGGGTTTGGTGCACCAAGATGGTTAAGTTCATAACCCTCCCATGCCTCTGGTAGCGCTCTTATTCCTGAGCTGTTAGACCCAAAAGACCAATAATCAGAGCTAGACAGATTTGGATTGTCACCAGAATTGATGGTACCACCAACCCAATCAGCGTCAGCTACCTCACCAGCTTTATAACCAGTTGAATTACCTATCCTTGCAAAATAACGAAACTGCTGATTAGATGTATCAACAAGTGTAGCGGTAGAAGATTTGTAAATCGTCGAATTTGATGGCTTCTTTGAAAAAATAACTTCGGCGTAGCCATACTCATTAGAATCATCGTTATCTATAATGGAAATCCCATCCATAAATGTCCAAGCACTAGTAAATTTTGTGTCAATTATTCCATCATTATTTTCATCCAAATCATGATTTGAGTGTGGAGCACTCCTTGATGTACCACCGTCATCTTCTACACTGTTGCCATTGGTATTTATTAAGAAAAATGTGTGAGTGGGATCTTCTAAATTACCATCTGTTACATCTAAAACTTGTGTGGTTTCAGAACTAATTGTGTAAGGATGGCCTGTGGTGAGAATAACCAATGTTCCATTAGAACCAATGGTTTTTCCCGAAAGATCAATAATACCCCCTGCATTATTGCTCGATGACTCAATGTCTCCAGGGTCAGTTTCGTCTCCTTCAACTTGAATTAAATACGTGTTAGCAGCGATTGTTGAGTTCGCTACTCCGCGTATTTCAATAAGTTCTTCATTGTCTTGTTTGGGAGATGAAGAAGAATTAGGGGGTTGGACCATAATTTCATTAATGTAAAGTTGTGCCGAAAGTGATGTTCCAATCGACATTATTATAATAGTAAGTAAAAGTTTTTTCATAAAAAGTATGTTTTAATTTTTAAAATTAGCTCAGGTATAATGTCAAAAAAGTTTAAAATTGCACGTGTATTAAAGCAATTATAAATTTAAATTTAATAAATTTCAATCAATTGTTAAATATGTACCCTTGAAGTCTTGGCTTAGGACCATTATTTTTAGAGGTATATTTTCAGAATATCTTGTTACTTCAATTGATGCTTTTCCATTTGCCATCTCAATTGCTTCGCTGCCTGTCGGAGTACCCATGGATTTTTTAGTTTCACCGCCAGATAGACATTGAAAATAAACACGATTTTCAAAATCTAATGCACGTAATCCATCTTTATCACGCGCTGTTGCAGTCACTAAAATATTGTCATTTTCAAGTTTTGTATAATCCAATGTGAGACTTTTTGCCTTTCCGTTTTTTGTAAATCTATAGTTAACGTTTAGTTCGTCTTTTATTTCATCGCCATCTTTTGTTTTAGCGATGGCAGTAAGCACGTTGTTTCCATCAACAAAATCAACATTCCAATTTAACCCTGCTGCAGGAAAGTCATTGGTATTTCGTTTTTTCACACCTAAACTTTTGCCATTTAAAAACAATTCAATTTCTGAGCAATTGCTGTATACACTAACGGAACGTTTTAAACCTTTTGGACCTTGCCGATTGGTCCATGTATGGGATTCAATATATGCAAAGGGGGTAGTATCATTCCAGTAGCTTTTAAATACATAAAATGCATCTTTTGGATTGTTGTTTCTGTCTACCAAGCCTTTTTGATTAACGTAAGGAATTGGATTTTCAGGACGTAGTGGTGTTCCAAAATCTTTAAATGCCCATTGGGCATTACCAACAAAAGCGGTGTCATTTTCACTTATGCGTAAATGCCAATCAAATAAATCAACAATATAGTTTTCACTCCAATCACCAACCTTCGCAATATTTGGAACATCAGATTGAACAATAGCTTCTTCCCAACCATCAGCTTGAATTTTACCTTCACCTGTTATAGGGTTTTCTGTATGCCTACCAACATGGCTTGAACCTCCATACTCAGTATGTAAAAAATGTTTGTATTCTTTTTTGTACTTGTCAACTGCTTTTTGGTAACTTTTATAACTTCCAGAATACCATCCAGACCAAATGGAAGGGGAAAAAACATCGACGATATCTGATCCCTCATAAAACTTCCTAATAGCAGTTTTTCGATAAGGGTCTAATTCGTGTGCGTAGTTGTTGAGCTCTGTAAGATAATCTTTAAGTTTATCAATATCGTCGCCTCCCTCAAAATCGGGTAACCAATAAATTTCATTTCCTAATGACCAAATAATTACACTAGGGTGATTGTAATTTTGTTCAATTATTTCTCTGAGCATATTTTTGGTATTTATTTTCCAATTATCGTTGCCTATACCACCGCGACACCAAGGTAATTCGTCCCAAACAAGTAATCCCAATTCATCACATGCTCTGTAAATTTCGGGGTCTTGTGGATAATGAGCTAAGCGAACGAAATTTGCACCCATTTCTTTAATGAGTTCCATGTCAGCTCGGTGTTGTTTGTTACTCATTGCTGAGCCGACACCTGCATGTTCTTCATGACGATGAGTGCCTCTGAGTTTTAGGCGATTACCATTAAGGTAAAATGCTCCGTAGTCTTTAAATTCAAACCAACGAAAACCAACTTTTTCGATTACTTCGTCAACTGTTTTTCCTTCTTCTTTCAGATTTACCGTAAGATTGTATAAATATGGATTTTTTGTATCCCAAAGTATGGGATTTGATATTAATTTAAAGTTAATATTCGCTTTATTATCAATTACATCAAAAACATCTTTTTTAACAAGATTACCTTCGTTATTAAATAGTGCTGCCTCAACATAAAGTTTACTGTTTTCGGGATTTGAAATAAATACTTTAGCATTCAGCTCTGCATTATCATTTGTCACTTCTGGGGTAGTAATTTTTAAATCATTGATGTGATTTACAGGAAGTTTTTTTAACCAAACATCTCTTGTGATTCCTCCGTAAATAAAAAAATCACTTTTTTGTGATGGTATTACCTCAGGATTATAACCATTGTTAACGTAAACTAAAATTTCATTAGTACCTTTTTTTAGTGCTGAAGTAATATCTACATCAAATCCAATATATCCTCCAATGTGTTCACCAACTTTTTTTCTATTAACGTAAACTTCTGATGTAATGTTAACTCCTTCAAAATAAAGTTGAAAAACATGATTACTATCAAAGTTAGAAACATCAATCTCTTTTAAATACCAGCTACCATCTCTTCTGTAACCAGGAGTTAAATCTGTAGCATCTTTGGCATTCCATGTATGAGGAATCTCAATTTTTTGCCACTTATCGTTAGAAACTGCTAAATCAACTGTTTCTGCATTATACCCAAGGTAATACCAATCTTTATTGATATTAATTTTTTGTCTTAATTTTTTTTCA
>Ga0208390_1000915_pt1 | contig 10791 bp, 9 predicted proteins | sample Knorr_S7_td_Surf_FD_185594 | JGI IMG/M metagenome (GOLD analysis project Ga0208390, IMG submission 185594) | Marine microbial communities from Southern Atlantic Ocean transect - Knorr_S7_td_SurfaceA_ad_6m_LV_A (SPAdes) (version 2) | ecosystem: Environmental > Aquatic > Marine > Oceanic | place...
ATCTTTAAATTTTAACTTAAGACTTTTTAAATACTTTTTTTTAAAAACCATATGATGTGAAGTAAATGTTCCTCTGATGTCCTCAACAGGATTTATTTCTAATACATTGGTAATTAAATTTTTCCATGAATTTAAAACATCCTGGTTTCCATGTGATTTATCCTGTAGTAAAGCAAACTTTTCCTTTTTTTCATCAAATATAGGCCATGATCTTACTGGTAATAAATCTGAATCCCATACTAAAAAAACATCGTCTAATTCGTCTATAACATCACTAGCTCCTAATTTAATAATCTGTTGGTATAACCATCCAGGAGTATAATTAGGTTTATTTTGTGTTATCCATGAAACAATATCAGTTTTTGTTAAACCGTATTTACTTAAAAAAAAATCATCCTCATCCAGCAATGTTAAATTTTCAATATCCCAAGAATTAGATTTGTCTTTTAAAATTTTTATCTCATGACTTGATGTTACGACATAAATTTGTTTTGGCTTATATTTTTGAGAAATTCCATCAAGAACTGCTCTTGTACTCCAATTCACATGGTGAATCGGAATTACAAACTGGTACATTCTATTAATTTAAATTTACTTCTTTTGTAATATTTTCATCTGCTTTAAAAACAGTAACTGGATCTTCAAGACCTGCATCTGAACAAAGAGGTTCAACTCCCAATCCTTTTCTAGGGTATTTTGAGACTATTATTTTATATTCTCGAATAATTTCTCTTAATTCAGACTTGGTTAAATCATTAATATATTTACACTTTCCAATAGCAATTGGAACAGGAATAGCTAAGTTGCCTCCTCTTTTTTGAAGAATTTTATCAAAACCTTCATTCATGCATTTCTCATCTAATAATATGTCATGCCATAAACTTAATTCGTATTCGCTAAATAACTTTAAAATTCTATGCAAATCTTTTTCACTTAACCAGCCTCTTTTGTAAGACATAAAAGAACTTAAAGTCATTTCAACACTTATGGCATGACCATGTAATAATCCCGCTTTAAGTTCAAAATTTGCACTTAATCCATGGCCAAATGCATGGTCTCTAATACTGTGAACTTCGTGTAAATTATCGTATTCACTCTCGACATAGCTCTTTAAAGACAGTCCGATAATTTTTTTCGATTTAGACACTATTTTATCTTGAGAATTACAATTAATTGTACCAAAGTGAGTTTTCATCAAATTAAGCCCAGTGTCCTCAAGTAAAGTAAACAATTCTTTATCTCTAATTGCTGCCATTTTATGAATTTCAGCAATCCCATGTCTAACCCAAGAAGTTTTCAAGCTTTTAAAAAATGATCGATCAGAAATATTAAGCACTGGAGCATGAAAAGAGCCTAATAGATTTTTAAATCCACCAGCATCACAACATGATCTTGGACTTGGTCCACTATCAATTGCACTCACAACTGATGTTGACAACATTATATAAGGAGTGCTTCGATGATAAATTGATGCAGCAAAAGCTCCTATATCTCCTATGACTCCACCACCAATTATTAAAATTGGTTCATTTCTATTTACACCTAATTTTCTAAAATCCTCTACAATCTTCTCAACATTTTTTATATGCTTATCAACTTCCATAGCTCTATAAACTAGTTTCTCTAATATGATAGAATGATGATTAAAATAATTTTCAATATCTAATCCATAATTATCTTCAATATTTTGATCTATTAAACAGACACATCTTCCAAATGATTTGTAATTATCTCTTAATAGGGGATTATTGATGTTTAGGGTATCCTCCTCTACTTTAATGGATGTAAAGGTATTTAAGTTCATTGTCGCCTCTATTTGTTGATAATCATTTGAGCTAACAACATGTCCATTTGAATTTCTATAACTGGAAGTTGGATATAAAGCTAAGGGATTTTTCTGCTCATAATCTAAAATAAGTTGCTTATAAAACAAATGTTTTGAACTATTAATTAAATTTGAAATTAATTTTGCTCTTCCAAAATTTGTGTTACTAACTTTTACAGACAAAGATTTTAATTCACCAGATAATTGCTTATTAAAAGGTAATACTAGATAGGAAAGTTCAAGAATAAACTTTTCAGTAGTCAAGTTTAATGAAGTTTTTAGTATTCTTAAATGAGGTAATGACGAAATTGCGTTTAATTCTAAAAATTCGTCAGATATTTTGAAGTCATAGGGATCTGCTTCAGCTAGACTTATTAATAAATCTTCAAAGTAATTGTTATTTACAAAATATTCTAATAAATTTTGATCTTCAGAAATGTTTATTTTGTTTAGGGTAAAATTTTCGGAAAAATATATAATTTTTTTTGAAATCATAGTTTTTATTAAAATATTTTTTTTTTAAGTCAAAACGCACTATGTCTCATAATATATTTTAACCATTAAATTCATCCTCAAGTAGAAATTTTTTTAAGATTAAAAACGTTAAATTATTAGTTCAGATTTAAAAATTTGAGCAAAATATGTAAATTTTAGAAGTGTTTATAAAAATATTTATTGTAATTTGAGTAATGCAAAAAAAGTTTACATATATAGTGTTCACAGATCTAGATGGCTCACTTTTACATAGAGACACATTTAAATTTGATCCAATCAAGGATTTTATTAAAAGCCTTCTAAATGAAGGAATAATAATGGTACCTAATTCAAGCAAAACTGAAAATGAAATAGAAAATTTTAAAAAAGAACTTGGTATCGCGGTACCATTTATCTCAGAGAATGGCTCGGCTATTCATGGACTAAATCTAATAAATCCAAACTTTCCGAATAAAATAATTCTTAGTAGAGAAAAAGAGGAATTACTGAAAATCTTTAATTCAAAAGTTCCTGAGGGGCTACTAAAAAAATGTATTCAGATTTTTAAACTTACTACTAAAGAGCAAGAAAAAATATTTGGACAAAAAGATGAAAAACTTAAAAATGTGTTAAAGAGAAAATATACTTTACCTTTGTTGTTCAGTGGAGATAAAGTTGAAAAAAATAAGCTGGTAAAAATTTTAAATTCAAATTCATTAACTTTGCAAGAGGGTGGTCGAGTAATAAACTTATGTGATAATGTTAATAAAGTGAAATCGATGAATAGAGTGATAAAAATTTTGAAAAACGTTAAAAATGAGATTAAAACTATTGGAGTTGGTGATAATTTTAATGATTTAGAAATGTTGAAAAATTGTGATATTCCATGCTTGGTATTTAATGATCAGTTTAAACTTGATCAAATTAATATCAAGAATCTTATATTTTCAAATAAGCCATCACCTGAAGGCTGGGCTGATGTGATTAAAAAAGCTCTAGATAAATTAAGTTATAATGTCTAAAATTTGATATGAGCGAATTTTCTCAGAATGGAATTATTTCAACATTACATGATTTTGGAACAAGATCGACTGAAGAAATCGAAAAAGATTTATTAAAATTCTCTAAAGAAAGAAAAATGGAATTAATTTTACCATGTCTTTATTCTGAATTAGAAGGTTCAGCTTTACCAAATATAGTAGAAGAAATAAGTAAAACTAAATATTTAGATCACGTTATAGTGGGACTTGATAGAGCTAATGAAAATCAAGCAAAAAAAGCTTGGAAATTTTTTAAAAAATTGAAGTCTCCTTTTTCAATTTTATGGAATGATGGACCTGCTTTAAAAAAACTAGATAAAGAGTTAAAAAAAAAAGATCTTGCTCCTAACGAATTAGGCAAAGGAAGAAATGTTTGGTATTGTCTTGGAATGTCTATTGCAAGAGACACTGCTCGGTCCGTTGCTCTCCATGATTGCGATATCAAAACTTATGATCGAAGAATGCTAGCAAAACTTTTTTATCCTGTGGTTAATCCGCTTTTTAATTTTGAATTTTGTAAAGGTTATTATCCAAGAATTGCAAATAATAAAATGAATGGACGAGTTGCAAGATTGCTTGTTTTTCCTCTATTAACTGCCTTAGAAAAAACAATTGGTACAAGTGATTATTTGGAGTTTATGAAGTCGTTTAAGTATCCCTTAGCAGGAGAATTTTCTTTTAGACGTAACGTTTTACCAGAATTAAGAATATCCTCAGATTGGGGAATTGAAGTCGGAATTTTGTCAGAAATGCAAAGAAGTTTTTCTCCTCAAAATATATGTCAAGTTGATTTAGCAGATACTTATGATCACAAACATCAAATTTTATCCTCTGATGATGAAACTAAGGGGTTGTCAAGAATGTCCATCGATATCATTAAAACATTCATAAAAAAATTAGCTACTCAAGGCAATTCATTTAGTAGAGAAAAATTTAGATCACTTAAAGCAACTTACTATAGATCTGCACTTGATTTGATAGATATATACAGAACTGATGCTGATATGAATGGACTTCAATTTGACTCACACACTGAGGAAAAAGCTGTTGAATTATTTGCAGAAAATATAATGAAAGCTGGAGAATCTTTTATACTAAACCCAATGGATACGCCCTTCATACCAACTTGGAGTAGAGTGAAAAGTGCAATTCCTAATTTTTTAAAAAGATTAGAGGAAGTAGTTAATGAAGATAATAAAAAATATAGCTAATGTTATCTACATCTGGTCAGAAGAAAATAGAAACAAAATTAAGAAATATATATCGCTCCTTATATTCAAAAATAGAAATCGAAATTTATTCTAAAGAAATCACACAAATAATTAAAAAATTTAATGAAAAAAATAAAAAAAAAAACAAGCTATTATCTGAAAAAACCTCAATTGTAATTTGCTATGGAGATAGTGTTTTTAACAGTAATCAAAAATATCAAATAAAAGGTTTTCAAAATTTTTACCAAAAAAAACTAAAAAATTATTTTAATACTGTTCATTTTTTACCATTTTACCCATCAAGTAGTGATAGTGGTTTTGCGGTAAAAGATCATTATAAAATTGATAACCGAATTGGAAGATGGTCTGATATTTCAAATTTTGCCAAAAAGAATGACGTAATGGCAGATATAGTAATTAATCATTCGTCTGCTAGAGGCTTATGGTTTAGAAACTTTTTGAAAAAAAAAAAACCTGGTAAAAACTATTTTTTAACAGTTAACTCTAAGTTCAATACTTCAAAAGTTGTAAGACCTAGAGATCATGAACTACTCAAAAAAATTAATATATTTAAGAAAAAAGAATACTTATGGAGAACTTTTAGTCCTGATCAGCTAGATTTAAATTTTAAAAATCCTGCAGTTTTATTACGATTTATTAAGATAATGATAAATCTTTTAAATCACGGCGTAACAATTTTTAGATTGGATGCAATTGCCTATCTTTGGAAGGAAAGTGGTTCTAAATGCATAAATTTGAAACAAACTCACGAAATTATAAAACTTTTAAGACTAATTTGTGGTTTTTTGAATGTGAAAACCATCTTAGTTACAGAAACTAATTTACCAGAGAAAGAAAATTTAAGTTATTTTGGAAAAAAAGATGAAGCTAATTGGATTTATAATTTTTCCTTATCTCCCTTATTAATTCATGCTTTTTTATTTGAAGATAGCTCTTATTTGACTAGATGGAGTAAAAAATTACCCGCCACAAAACAAGGCAATAATTATCTTAACTTTATTGCTTCTCATGATGGTATAGGAATGAGACCAGCTGAGGGAATTCTAAGTAAAAAAACAATTAGAAATTTGCTAAATAGATTAAAAAAAAATGGTTCAAAATTTTCTTTTAGAAAGATTAAAAATAAATCTAAAAAGGTTTATGAAGCAAATATAACAGTTTTTAACGCTTTAAAAAAGTCTGATGCTGATAAAAAAGGCAAATTTTACTTTGAAAGATACATTTCAGCTCATGCAATAATGATTTCCTTTGAGGGTGTTCCAGCAATATATTTTAATTCATTGTTTGGTACATCAAATGATGAGTCCAAATATATAATAACTGGAAATAATAGAGACGTAAATCGATACCGATGGAACCAAAAAGTTATTCTAAATCACCTTAAAAACTCAAAATCTAAACAAAGTATTTTCTATAAAAGCTTAACTAATCTTTTAAATATTAAATCAAAACAAAAAGCTTTCCATCCAAATGCTTCAAGAACAACTCTGAATATTGGTTCAAAAATATTTTGTTTTAAGAGAACAAGTATTGATAAAAAACAATCAATTATTTGTGTAACTAATCTGTCTTCCAAAAATCAAAAACCTAATTTAAAAAAATTAAGTAATTATAGGGACCTGATAAATCCGAATTTAAAATTAAAAAAAGAAACCTCATTAACATTAAAACCATTCCAAACAGTATGGTTAACAAATAACTAAAATTTTTTTAACTCACTAATGCCTTTTCGAGATGCTTTTTATCTAAATCACAATCCTTGTAACCACGCTTAACCACGTTCAAATATCTTTCTGTTGGAAACCTAAATGGAGTTTTTTCAACCATTGTATAGGTCATTACTTTTTTTCCATTATAATTAAAATAAAATTTTTTATATAGAATTGGAAAATCTTCATAAATATCTAATTTCTTTTCATCACTTTTAGAAATTTCAAATAATCCTCCTGGTACAACTGAATTTTTATTCGGTTCAATATCAGCTGCACGGTATTTGCTCCTAAAAGTCAATCTGAAATCTTTCAAATTTATCTTTTTGAGAAAAATGCTATCTTTACATCTTTTTTTCATTTGAGAATGATGAAGATTACTGCCGTAAGCAAAATAAAGCATCTAGCGATCTACGATTTCTATTTTTTTTTCTTTAATAAATTCTAAAATTTGCGAACTGCAATTATCTATTTTAGATTGATTTTCAGATCTAAGAACAACCGACACTCCTAATTTTCCAGCATGAAAAAAAGGGTAGCTACCAATTTCAACATCTTGATTTTGATTTTGAACTTGTTTTAGTGATTTTGCAATTTCACTTTCTACTGTTTTAAAATTTAATGTGTGACTTAATATAGGTTCACCTCCAACAATTTTATTTGTTAATCCACCTAACATAGATTTCATTATTGAGGGTACACCTGGTAAACAAAATACATTTTTTACACTAAATCCTGGAGCACCACTTGTGGGATTTAAGATCAACTCAGCATTTTCGGGCATCCAAGCCATTCTTTGTCTACCTTCATTAAATTCGCCAGGTTGATAGTAAGATTCTAAAATTGTAAATGCCTCTTTATGTATTTCATATTTTAAATCAAAAGTTTTAGCTACAGACTCAGCCGTAATATCATCATGAGTAGGTCCTATCCCACCAGTTGTAAAAACATAATTATTTTCATTTCTTAATACATTAAGGGTATCAATAATAATTTTTTCAACATCAGGTATAACTCTTACCTCGTTAACTTTTACTCCAATTGAATTTAACCAAGTTGCTAAAGTGCTAGTATTAGTATCTTGTGTTCGACCAGAAAGAATTTCATTACCTATAATTAGGATCGCAGCATTTACTTTTGTGTTTTTTGTCATTTTATATGTATAATTTGAAAATGAAATTTACCAAGTCTTTATTAAAAGGTAAACTAATCAAAAGATACAAGCGTTTTTTTGTTGATGTGCAATTAAATAAAGAAATTGTAACGGCTCATTGTCCAAATACTGGCTCTATGAAAGGCCTTCTTGATGAAGGTAATGAGGTTTATTTACTTAAAAATGACGATCCAAAAAGAAAATTAAAATACGGCTTAGAAATTATTAAAGCTAAAAATAATTTAGTTGGAGTTAACACTCATATGGCTAACAGGATTGTAAATCATGGATTATCCAATAATTTAATTAAAGAATTGAATAAAAATAACTCAATTAAATCCGAGGTTTTTTTTAATAAAGAAACTAGGTTTGATTTCTTAGTCGAGAAAAATAAGCAAAAAAGCTTTATTGAGGTTAAAAATGTAACTCTTTTTAGAGATAAAAAAACTGCTGAATTTCCTGATGCAATTACAACAAGAGGCTCTAAACATCTTCTTACCCTTATTGATGCCATAAAAAAAGGGTATAAAACATATTTAATATTCCTGGTTCAAATTCAAAATATGGAATATTTTAAAATAGCTAAAGATATTGATGATGAATATCATAAGAATTATTTGAAAGCTAAAAAAGCAGGTGTTAATTTTTTAGCTTATAGGTGTAAAATTAATTCAAAAGAAATTTTAATAGAAAAGAAATTAAAAATTATTAATGGCTGATTATTCAGAAAAGTTTGAAAAGATGAGGATTGCTGGAAAGCTTGCTGCTCAAACACTTGATATGCTTACAGAAAATATCAAAGAAGGTATTTCAACAGCTCATATTGATAAACTTGGATACGAGTTCATAAGAGATAACGGTGGTTACTCTGCTCCTCAATACTATCGAGGATTTACTAAATCATTATGTACATCTCTTAATCATGTTGTTTGTCATGGTATACCTTCAGAAGATAGAATTTTGGAAGAAGGCGATGCAGTGAATGTTGATGTAACAGCTATAGTTAATGATTACTATGGGGATACAAGCAGAATGTTTTGCATTGGGAATATTTCTGTAAAGTTAAACAATCTTATTAATGCAACTTATGACTCAATGATGAAAGCTATTAAAATTTTAAAACCTGGAATTAAGATGGGAGACATAGGTTACGAAATTCAATCGAATGTTGAGGAAAAAGGTTTTTCTGTGGTAAGAGATTTTTGTGGACACGGAATTGGTTCTGTTTTTCATGAGCCACCAAATGTTTTACACTATGGCAAAAAAAACACTGGTATGGAATTAAAGCCTGGAATGACTTTTACAATAGAACCTATGATTAACGAAGGTAAATTTGATACAAAATTGCTCAATGATGGTTGGACTGCAGTTACTAAAGATAAATCTTTATCTGCACAATTTGAACATACAGTAGGAATTACAGAAAATGGTTATGAAATCTTTACAGAATCTGCTAAAGGTTATTCAAAGCCCCCATACTTATAATTAATGATAAAAAGATACTCAAGAAAAGAACTCACTGATATTTGGTCAGAGGAAAATAAATATAAAATCTGGCTAGATGTTGAGATTGCGGCAGCTCAAGCAATGGAAAAGCTAGGTCAAATACCAAAAGGTGTATCATCAGTTGTCAGAAAAAAAGCAAGAATTAATGTCAAAAGAATTCATCAAATTGAAAATCAAGTAAAACATGATGTAATTGCTTTTTTAACTTCGGTTACTGAAAAAGCAGGAATTAAAGCAAGATATCTTCATCAAGGCATGACTTCTTCTGATGTTTTAGATACAAGTTATAATATTCAACTAGTGCAATCAGGAAAAATAATTCTTAAAGACCTGGACCAAATTTTAAAAGTTTTAAAAAAACAAGCAAAAAAATATAAATTCACACCTTGTATGGGAAGAAGTCATGGAATTCATGCTGAACCAATTACATTTGGTTTAAAACTTGCATCTTTTTATGAGGAATTTAAAAGAAATAAAAAAAGATTAATAAGTGCAATAGATGAAGTATCAACATGTGCAATATCAGGAGCTGTAGGAACTTTTGCAAACATTCATCCAAATGTTGAAAAACATGTTGCCAAAAAACTTAATCTAAAAATTGAGCCGATTTCAACTCAAGTAATCCCCAGGGATAGACATGCTTTCTATTTCTCAGTTTTAGGAATTATCGCTGGTTCGATAGAGCGAGCTGCTACTGAAATAAGACATCTTCAAAGAACAGAAGTTTATGAGTTGCAAGAATTTTTTTCAAAAAATCAAAAAGGTTCTTCAGCTATGCCTCATAAAAAAAATCCAATCTTGAGTGAAAATTTAACAGGTCTTGCAAGAATGATTAGAAGCGCAGTTGTTCCTGCGTTAGAAAATATAGCTTTATGGCATGAAAGAGATATTTCTCACTCAAGTGTAGAGAGAAATATCGGCCCAGATGCAAACATTACTCTAGATTTTGCGTTGGTTAGATTAGCAAATATTTTAGACAATATGGTTGTTTATCCAAATAAAATGCTTGAAAATCTTAATATCACAAAGGGTTTAATTTTTTCTCAAGAATTAATGCTTGAGCTTACGAAAACTGGTTTAACTAGAGAAAAATCTTATAAAATGGTTCAAACATATTCAAAAAGATGTTTTTCTGAAAATCTAAATTTGTATGAAGCTATTCAATCCAATAAATATATAACAAGTAAAATCTCATCAAAAAGATTGAGATCTATTTTTAGTTACTCTAAGCATTTTAAAAATATAAATTTAATTTTTAGAAGAGTTTTTAAATAATGAAAAAAGGAAAAAAATTATACGAAGGTAAAGCAAAGATTATTTACGCAACGCAAGATAAGAATTTGGTGATACAATACTTTAAAGATGATGCCACAGCATTTAATAATCAAAAAAAATCTACAATTGAAGGTAAAGGAGTTTTAAATAATAGAATTTCAGAACATATTCTCTCAAATCTGTCCCAAATAGGAATCAAAAATCACTTAGTCAAAAGATTGAATATGCGTGAACAGGTAATAAAGTTGGTTGAAATTTTACCAATAGAATTTGTTGTCAGAAATGTTGCTACTGGTTCGTTAACCAAAAGACTTGGTATAGAAGACGGAACTGTTCTTAAAGAACCTTTAATTGAGTATTGCTTGAAAGACGATAAACTTGGAGATCCATTGATAGCTGAAGAGCATATTTATGCTTTTGAATGGGCAACAAAAAAAGAGATAGATAAAGTTAAAAAGATGATACTAAGAATAAACGATTTCATGATTGGAATGTTTAGAGGGGTTGGTATTAACCTTATTGATTTCAAATTAGAATTTGGAAGAATAAAAATTAATGGAAAAAATGAAATAATTCT
>Ga0208390_1000917_pt1 | contig 10775 bp, 10 predicted proteins | sample Knorr_S7_td_Surf_FD_185594 | JGI IMG/M metagenome (GOLD analysis project Ga0208390, IMG submission 185594) | Marine microbial communities from Southern Atlantic Ocean transect - Knorr_S7_td_SurfaceA_ad_6m_LV_A (SPAdes) (version 2) | ecosystem: Environmental > Aquatic > Marine > Oceanic | place...
TTTGAAAATAATGATAACCCTGATGAAGATTTTATTAAAGAAATACAAAAACTAAATACTTATCATAAAAAAACTATTGTTATTATTTCCAAAAACCTAACTTTAGAAAAATTCAATAATATTGTACCAACATTTCAAGAGGCGCTTGACATTATTGAAATTGAAGAAATTGAAAGATCTTTAAAAATTTAAATGGGCTATATTCAAGTTTTAGGTTGTTTTTCAGCAAGTATGACTATTGACAAGCATCAGTCAAGCCAATTACTTTATCATAATAATCAAAGCTACCTAATTGATTGTGGAGAGTCAACTCAAGCTCTAATAATAAAATATAAAATTAAATTAAGTTCAATTAATAATATTTTTATATCGCATTTACATGGTGATCATTATTTTGGACTTCCTGGGTTAATTACTACAATGAATAGAAAAGGAAGAACAAAACCTTTAGCTGTATATGGTCCTAGGGGATTAAAAGAAATTATAACAACTATGTTTAAATATGGTAAATCATGGACTAAATTTGATTTAACTATTAATGAAATTAGTGATGAAGAAAAAATTATACTTTCAGAAAATTTAATCGAAATAGAAACTTTTAAATTAAATCACAGAATTTCTTGCAATGCATTTAAATTTACAATTAAATCAAATAGTAATATTTTCAAATATGCTTATTGTTCTGATACTGCATATAATCCTAAAATTATAGATAAAATTAAAAATATAGATTTGCTATATCATGAAGCAACTTTTTTAAAAGAACATTCTGCATTAGCAATTAAAACTAAACACTCTACATCAGTTGATGCAGCAAATATTGCTAAGGAAGCAAATGTTAAAATGTTATTGATGGGTCATTTTTCAACACGATATAAAAATCTAGAAAAATTCAAGACTGAGGCATCATATATTTTTAATAATTCACATATTGCAATACAAGGAAATAAATACAATTTTTAGTTATATTTTTGTGTAATGAAAGATTTATCTGATTATAGAACTAGCTATGACAAATCTAGTTTAGTTGAAGAAAACTTACCTTCAAATCCATATAAATTATTTGATAAATGGTTTGATGAGTTGTGTGAGTCTAATAGTGTAATTGAGCCAAATGCCATGACTCTTAGCACTGTAGATTTTAAAAATAGACCTAGAAATAGAGTTGTTCTCTTAAAAAAAATTTCTAAGAAAGGTTTTGTTTTTTATACAAATTATGATAGCAGAAAGGGTATCGATATTAGTAATAATCAAAATGTTTCTATTTCTTTTTTTTGGCCATCTTTTGAAAGGCAAGTTATCATTGAGGGAATTTGCTCAAAGATAAGTCCTATTGATTCGGATAAATATTTTTATTCTAGACCAATTGAAAGCCAGATTGGAGCAATAGTTTCCAGTCAAAGTACTGTAATTCCTAGCAGGGAATATATTGAAAATAAATTTAATTCATTTAAGTTAAATCGTCCAGAAGTTTCAAGACCATCTAACTGGGGGGGATATATCATTAAACCTAGAAATATTGAATTTTGGCAGGGAAGAAAAAATAGACTTCATGATAGAATTATATATAAATATGATGAGACAAAATGGTCAATCAGTAGATTAAGTCCATGAAATATTTAATTCTAATTAGACATGCAAAATCTGATTGGAGTTTTGATTTACCAGATTTAGAACGCCCTATTTCAAATAGAGGAAAAAATGATATTAAAATTATGTCAAGTGTTCTAAAAAAAATAAATTTAAATCCTGAATATATTTTTATAAGCAAAGCAAAAAGAACAATCCAAACTTTCGAGTTTTTTAGATTGAATGGGCTTTTTTTGAATAATAAATTTTCTATTAAGGACGAATTATATGATTTTCATGGAAATAAGGTCTTAAATTTTATTAAAAATTTAGATAATTCATTTTCAAATATTTTAATTTTTACTCACAATAATACTTGTAATAATTTAGTTAGAAAATTATCTAATCAATTTTGTAATGTTCCGACGACTGGAGTTTTAATTTTTGAATTTAATGTATCTTTATGGAGAGATATTTCTAATTGTAATTTAAGTCATTATTTTCCAAAAGATTTTAGATGAAAACATATAGTTTTAAGAACAGAGAATTAAGCTGGTTAGATTTTAACGATAGAGTTTTACAAGAAGCTGAAGATCCAACTGTTCCATTAATTGAAAGACTTAGGTTTATAGGAATTTTCTCAAACAATTTAGATGAATTTTATAAAATTAGATATGCAACGGTAAAGAGAATAGCATTATCTAATCAAAAAGAAAAGAAGCTATATAAGGGGGAAAGTGCTAAGGACTTATTAACTAAAATCACTAATAGAGCTATTAAATTACAGGAAAAGAGTACAGTTGTGTTTAGTTCAATAATTAAAGATTTAGAGAAAAAAAATATTTACATGATAAATGAAAGTAATATTCCAATTGAATCTTTAGAAATTTTAAATGAATTTTATCAAAATAAAGTTTTTCCACAATTAAAGATTGTAATTTTAAATGAAAATGATAATTTTCCTCAACTAACTGATTTTTCATCATTTTTGATAGTCAGTATCAAATCAAAAAATAATAGGCTTTTTTATGCTTTAATTCAACTACCAAGTGAAATAAATCGATTCATTGTTTTAGAAAATAATAATATTAAAAATATCCTTTTAGTTGATGATTTAATAAGATACAATCTTAATAAAATATTTAAAATTTTTGATCCAATTAGTGTAACTGCTAATATGATTAAATTTAGTAGAGATGCTGAACTTGATTTTGATGATGATATATCTAAAAGTTACCTCGAAAAAATATCAAAAAGCGTTAAAGATAGGCTTAAAGGTGAGCCTGTTAGATTTATTTATGATAAGGAAATAAATCCTAAAACTCTTGATTTTTTATTAGCAAAAATGAATATAAACCAAGAAACCGACAGCATTATCCCAGGTGGAAGGTACCATAATAAGAGAGATTATATGAATTTTCCAAGTTTAAATAGAAAGTTGGTTCATAAGATTATAAATCCTCTTAACATCCAAGGCTTTAACTTTGAGAAAAGTTTTTTTGAAAATCTTGAAAACAAAGATTTTTTACAACATACTCCATATCACAGTTTTAATCATATTTTAAACTTTCTTTTTGAGGCTTCAATTGATCCAGATGTTAAAAGAATTTCTATAACTATATATAGATTGTCAAAATTATCGAGTGTAGCTAATACTTTAATTAATGCTGCCAAGAGTGGTAAGGAGGTTATTGTACAGATTGAATTACAGGCAAGATTTGATGAAACTGCAAATATTGATTATGCAAAGTTGATGCAAGATGAGGGTGTTAAATTAATTTTTGGTATTCCAAATTTAAAAGTACATGCTAAAATTTGTCTAGTTGAAAAAGAAGTAGATAATAAAATAAAAAAATACGGTTTTGTTAGTACAGGCAACTTTAATGAATCAACCGCAAAAATCTACACAGATTTTACAATTTTTACATCCAATAGAGAAATTTTAAATGATATATCTAAGGTTTTTGATTTTTTTAAGTTTAATTACAAAAAATTTAAATTTAATCATCTAATTCTTTCACCTTATAAAACTCAAACTTATTTCACTGATTTGATCAATAATGAAATAAAAAATGCAAAAAAAGGTAAAAACGCCTTTATTAAAATTAAATTAAATAACATAACCAGTTATTCGATGGTCGAAGAGCTATATAAGGCTAGTAATAGTGGTGTAAAAATAAAAATGATTATAAGAGGAGTTTGCTGTTTAGTTCCTAATACAAAGGGTATGAGTGAAAATATTCATGTGGTAAGTGTTGTTGATAAATTCTTAGAACATACAAGAATGTTTGTTTTTTGTAATGATGGTGATAATAAAACTTTTATTTCCTCTGCGGATTGGATGACTCGTAATTTAGAAAATAGGGTAGAGGTCACATGTCCTGTTCTTGATAAAAATATTTCAAACAAATTGAATCAAATTTTTGATATTTATTGGAAAGATAATGTTAAATCAAGATTAGTTAATTCTAAAAATAATAATGAATATAGAAATCTTAGTAAAACTAAGTTAAGATCACAACATGAAATTTATGATTTACATTTGAAAGACCTTGAAAAACAAAATTGAAATAAAAAAAGTTGCAACTATTGATGTTGGATCTAACGCAATTAGATTACTAATTTCAAATATTTTTAAAATAAAAGGCAGTATATATTATACTAAAAATTCTCTCCACAGAGTTCCTGTTAGACTAGGTCAAGATTCATTCACTAACGGTCAAATTGATATTTCTAATAAAAATAAATTAGTTAAAACAATTAAATCTTTCAAATATTTGATGGAAGTAAATGATATAACTGAATATTTAGCATACGCAACTTCGGCTATGAGAAATGCTTCTAACGGAAAGGACATATTAAAATTTATATCGAAAGAAACAAAAATTAAAATTGATATAATTTCCGGGGAAAAAGAATCGAAAATAGTCGCTAGTAATGATATTACAGAATATATTGGGAATTCCCCAAATTTCTGTTTTATAGATGTGGGGGGAGGTAGTACTGAAGTAATTATTTATAAAAATAATAAACTTTTTAAATCAAAATCTTTTGATATTGGTGGAGTCAGATTGTTGAATGATTTAGTTACAGAAAGTTCATGGCTTGAATTTAAATCATGGTTATTGGAAAATGCGTCAGAAATAAAAAAAATTAAATTGATTGGAATCGGAGGTAACATTAATAAAATATTTAAGCTTTCTGGTGTAAAGTTGGGTAAGGCAATGTCTAAGTCTAAATTTAAATCAACTTTAAAAAAATTAAAAATAATGTCTACAAAACAAATGCTTGTGGAATTGAAGTTGAACCCTGACAGAATTGATATAATAGTCCCCGCAGGAAATATATATTATTTTTTAATGAAAACTTTAGGAATTCAAAAGATTTTTGTGCCAAAAATTGGATTAGCAGATGGAATGGTAAAGCGATTGATTGAATCAAAAATCAAGTTTTAAATCATTTTTTAAATTTTCAATTACCGGATTAATTTCTTTTAATTTTTCATATTTTTCTTTCGGAGTTAAGAAATATTCTTTTTGAACTTCATTATTAATCTCAAATTTTAATTCAAGAAAATCATTTTTTAGATTAAATTTTAAAAAACTAATTAAATCATCTTTAATTTCAAACAATTCTTTTTTACTAGATTTTGTTGGAACATTATATATAATATTAGTCTCCTCACTGACTCTAGGTTTGTTTAGAGTTAGTAAACTTGAGAAATTATCTTTTCCTTTTTTTTCTAATTCCTTTGCATAAAGATTCCATTTTTTTATTAAGTTTTTTGTCTCTACATATTCCTCTTTCTTTTCTTTGTAGTCTTCAATTTTTCTAATATCATTTGTAGCCTCTTTTTTTATTTTTAAACTTGATAATGAAAATGCAGAAACTTCATTATCTATTTTGATGGGGTTATTGTTAATGTTATTTTGATTATTGCTAGTTAATTTATCACTTTTTTCAGTTACAGATTTTGATGTAACATTATCATTAATGAAAGCATTAATACGTTTATTTTCATTTTGTATTAAATCAGTTCTCTTTTCTATTTTTTTTAAATCAATCTTTTTTTTTTCAGTAGTAATATTCTCTGTATGTAAGCCATCGCCTTCTTTTGATGATATTTTCATAAGAAGTATTTCAACCAATAATTTTTTATTTTCAATTTCAGAGTATTTAAAGATTGTATATTCAATTTTTATTATAATATCAATTATATCGTTTTTTGAAATTTTTTCAGATTGTTTTGAAAGCAAAACACGACTTGATTTATCAGTAATTAATCGTTCAGAAATTGAAGATTTTACAATTAGTAGATTTCTGTAATGGTTCGCAAGTCCAATTAAAAATTCTTTCTCATCAAAACCTTTATTACTTAATTCATTAAATACTTCAATTACTTCAGCTAGAAGTCCATTAATTATTTTATCTACAATTTCAACATATGTTTCATTATCTAAAATATTTAATATACTTGAAGTTTCTTTTAATGAAATACTCTTATTTGTAAAGTTCACAACCCTGTCTAATATTGTAAGAGAATCTCTTAATGATCCATCAGATTTCTTTGCAATAATACGTAATGCTTGATCTTCAAATTTTACACCCTCTTTAACACAAATTTGTTTTAAATTTTCAGCAATTTCATTTTCACTAATTCTATTAAAATCATATATCTGACATCTTGATAAAATTGTAGGTAAAATTTTATTTTTTTCAGTTGTTGCTAAAATAAATACAATGTGAGGAGGTGGCTCTTCTAAGGTTTTAAGAAAAGCATTCTCAGCATTTTTTGATAACATGTGAACTTCATCAATTATGTATACTTTATACTTTCCAGATTGTGGCGGAATTCTAACCTTATCAATTAAATCCCTAATATCTTCGACTTTATTGTTTGAAGCAGCATCTAATTCAAATATATTAAACGATAAATCATCACTATAATCAAAATTGTTAATTTCTCTTGCAAAAATTCTTGCACATGATGTTTTACCAACACCTCTTGGTCCACAAAAAAGGATAGCAGATGGAATTTTTTTTTCTTTGATTGAATTCTCGAGTGTTTTTGTTATCTGTTTTTGACCTATCACACTTTCAAAAGAGCTTGGCCTATACTTTAATGAAGAAACAATGTAATCACTCATCCATACAAATATAAACTAGCGATTCATTTTTTAATAAAAAAAATTAAAATATATTACATTTGTACTGGCAGACTTTCTTATCGCTTTTTAAAGAGGAAAGTCCGGACACCAAAGGGCAACACAGTGGGTAACTCCCACCGCTAGTAATAGAAGGAATAGTGCAACAGAAAGAATGTACAGTTCGGCTGTAGTGAAATCGTGTAAACTCTGTGAGGTGAAACGCCAAGTATATCAACGTTTGAGGATTGCTCGTCCAATGTTGATGGGTAGGCGGTTAGAACATATTAGTAATTTTATGTCAAGATAAATGATAAGGCTAGACAGAATCCGGCTTAAAGGTCTGCCATTTATATGTAATCTAAAGTATTAGGACCGCAATTAAATAACAGGTCTAAAATACTTAGATCATATAAAAAACCATTTTTTTCTTCAAAAAGTTGTGTGTATTTGGTATTAATATTATTTGATCTTTTAACGTTTGTCAAGACAGATAAATCCTTAAAATTAATTTTTCTAAATTCTGTCTTCTTAGGTTTATATTCTAGTTTAAGACAATCAAAAACAAACTTAATTGAACTTAAATTAAGTTTAAAAAGTTGTTTAAAATCACTACTAAAATGATCAATTAATTTACTTTCGTAAAATTCATAATAAGGTGATGATTGATAAGCAATTTTTATTGATTTAAAATGATTTTTCGTCCAGTCATGGTTATTCTCAATTTCAATTTCACTTAATAGCTTTTTTCTTTTTTTATTTGTATGCTTAATTGGAACACTAAGCATTAAAATTCCATTAGCTCCATGTATATAGGTTCTATTAGTCAAGGTCTGTTTTTGAAACGAGGAATAAATATTCCAATTACAATCTTTATCTATGATGTATTTCCAATGTGAAATTGGTGGAAAGTATGATGGAATTAAAGAAAACAATTAATTATTTTTTTTATAAATAATGAATTTGTTAATAAGCCATACTAAAAAAACAAAAACAATAAAATGAATTAAATATGATTTTGGTTTTCCATCTCCATGAATTGTAGTAAAGACTCTTTCCCATCTGATTCTCCAGTTTTTAAAACCATCATTAATACCTTCAATACTCATCCAAATAAATATAGGTTTACCTAAAATATGATCTTCTGGAACAAATCCCCACACTCGACTGTCTTCTGAATTATATCTATTATCTCCCATCATCCAATAATAGTCCATTTTGAAGCTATAATTATCTGCAAATTCACCATTGATAAAAATATTTCCATTTTTTACATCAATTAAGTTTTTTTCATAATCTCTAATAATTTTTTTATAAAGAGGTAAGTTTTTAAGGTTTAGATCAATATTAAAACCTTTCTTTGGAATAACAATTGGTCCTAAATTGTCCTCATTCCAATCATAACTAATGTCATTTGGAAAAAATGCAGTATTATATGATTTATCCTTTTTGAAGACTCTAACAATACTATCTACAATATTGCTGTTTTCAATTATCCTATAATCTTCTTCACTCAAACTAAGATTCTTTATTTTTTCTGTAACTTCCTTAATTGAAAGTCTATTTTCAACAATTATTTTTTTTGGTATTCCCTTGGAACCTGTAATAATTGTAAAACTTTCATTATTTTGATCTGTTACTCCTAAAATATAAGGCCTTAAAAAATCAAAAGAATTTCTATTTCTACTTATAACAAACTTTCTTTGAAAATCTGAGATATTCAGTTTTAATAATTTTTGACTTGAAATTCCATTATCTGAGTATGATACATATTTGTAAATAGGTTTTGCCCTGTTTGGAAATATACTAACCTTTCCGTTAATGTGTACTAATCCATCAATTATTTCCAGTGTATCACCTGGGATTGCAACACATCTTTTTACGTAGTTTGATTTTTTGTCAAGCGGTTTTTTTACACCCTTTTCCCTTACAAAAAATTGTCGAACTGTATCTGCAGGCCAATTGAAAGTCACAATCTCATTTCTTTTAATTGATTGAAGCTTTGGTAGCCTTAAATAAGGTAGTTGAGGTTTATTTAAGTAGGACCTTACTCCTGTTCCTACAATAGTGTCATGCACCATAGGAAATGCCACAACAGTTTTAGGTACTCTTGCTCCATAATGATACTTACTAACAAATAAAAAATCACCAACTAAAAGGGTTCTTTCCAAAGAGCCAGTTGGAATAATAAATGGTTGAATGAAATATGTGTGAACAATAGTGGCAAGAGTTATTGCAAAAATTATAGAACTTATCCACTCTTCAAGTCCAGATGATTTATTTAAGTTTTCATTGTCAAGATAATTAATATTATTTGAATAATTAATAGTATAAATATAAAAGCCTAGAGTTAGTATAACTAAAAAAATATCTAGCAAAGATTTTTTTCCAAAGCTTTTGATTGTTCCAACCCAAATAACAGGAAAAATTAATAAATTGACTATTGGTATAAAAAGAAGAATTAACCACCACCAAGGTTTATTAATTATTTTTAATAATATTATACCATTATAAATTGGTATAAAACTTAATGTAGGATTAAAGTTAGCAGATTTATAGAGTTTCCATGTACCTAATCCATGAATTATTTGAATTATTATAAAAAAATAAAACCACTCAGCCCATCCCATTTTTAGAAATTAGTGTTACTCAAAAAATCATCCATAGTAAAAACACCCTTTTTATCAAAAATCCATTCAGCACACAAGACAGCCCCTAGAGCAAAACCTTTTCTTGATTTTGCATTATGTGATATAGAAATAGAATCATGCTCTGATTCATATAAAACTTCATGAAATCCCTTTTCTTTTCCAAATCTATCAGAATTTATTTTTAACTTATCTTTTTCATCTTTCAAAGTCCATCCCGATAATGAGCAGTTTAATAAAATATCTTCAGCAATTTTAATAGCAGTTCCACTAGGTTTATCAATTTTTTTTAAATGATGTTTTTCATTAATTGAGACATTAAAATTTTTATATTTAGATATCTTTTCAGCAAAAAAACTGTTGAGTTTAAAAAAAAGGTTTACTCCAATACTAAAATTTGGTGAAAATAAAAAAGTTGCATCTTTTCTTTTGCAATAATCAGTTATGTAATCATATTTTTCAAGCCATCCAGTTGTTCCGCACACAACAGGAACTTTATGATCTAAACATAGTCTTATATTTTGGACTACACTGTCAGGAGTGGTAAATAAAATTGCAACGTCACAACCACTTAAGTCTTTGTTTTGCGTATTAGTATCAATTATTTTTCCAATCTTATGATCTCTTGAGATTGAAATTTTTTCAATTTCTTTACCCATCTGACCATATCCAATTATTGCTATATTCATTAAAATTTTAATTTAATTTTCATTCCTAATGATGTAGTGTAAAAGTTTTCAGTGTTTTCATGGTATGGTCCAAAAGATAAATTTTCATCCACATTATAATCCAAAAGATGTGCATCAATGTTTGCATCTAAAATATTCAAAAAATAAAAACCAACAAGAAAAACCATGGACAAATCTTTATATCTCCTATGAAAATTTTGTCCATCTAATAACCTATCATCATTAATAATGATACCCTGAAATTCATCATCGGAAAATCCAGCTTTTCTTCTTTTATAAGCATTTCTATAACTCCAGTACTTTTTTTTATTGAAATCGAACGAATATGCGGAAACTCCAATTGCTGTATATACTATGGGCAACTTCCATATTTTATTATTATATACTTGACCTAGTCCTGGAATCACGGCGGAATAAAAAGCAGCTTTTGAAGGTCTCAATATATTTCTATTGTAATTTTCAACTATTTCTTGAGATTTTGTATAATTTGATAATAGAACTAATAAAAAAAATAAACTCAATTTTCTAATCATTTAATTTTTTTAAAATTTGAATTAATTCTCTTTTAGATTTAAAAATAAAACTTAAAATAAATTTGTTTTTATTTTTTTTTAAATTAATCTTAGACTTAATCTTAGATTCAGTTTTTTGAATCTGATCTTTAATAGATTTATCTATTTCTAGATTTTTAGTGACAGATTTAGGTTTATCTAATTCTCTTACTT
>Ga0208390_1000920_pt1 | contig 10735 bp, 12 predicted proteins | sample Knorr_S7_td_Surf_FD_185594 | JGI IMG/M metagenome (GOLD analysis project Ga0208390, IMG submission 185594) | Marine microbial communities from Southern Atlantic Ocean transect - Knorr_S7_td_SurfaceA_ad_6m_LV_A (SPAdes) (version 2) | ecosystem: Environmental > Aquatic > Marine > Oceanic | place...
TTTCTGGAAATAGTTTTAGTAAATTATTTTCAACTCATCCGCCAACGATTGAAAGAGTAAGAAGATTAAGGCAAACTCAAAGTGGAATTAGGTATTAATAGCATTCCATCGGTTCAACCAAATGAGGTTGAAAATTTGATAGAAGAAGGATGTGTGCTTATTGATGTCAGAGAAAATGACGAATGGACATCTGGCCATCACATAGGTGCTATTCATATTCCAATGGGAGAAATAATAGAGAATATGAATAATTTTCATCAAAATGAAAAGTATATATTTGTATGTCGTTCTGGTTCAAGGTCGGCCAAAGTAACTAACTATATGATTTCTCAAGATATAGAAGCTTATAATATGTCTGGTGGAATGAAAGAATTACGAAACTTTACTGAAAATATCCATGACTCAGAGGGAAATCCTGGACAAATCATTTAAACTTTATTTGTGATTATTTGTATTGGAAATGCATTAGTTGATTCTTTAGAACAAATTGAAGAATTTGTAGTTGATGAATTAAATTTAAACAAAGCAAGAATGACTTTAGTTGACAAAGAACGTTCAAATTTTCTTCTTCAAAATATGAAAAATCCAGTTTACGAAGCCGGAGGTTCTGCAGCCAATACAGCTTATTGGATATCACAATTAGGTGGAAAAGTTGGTTTTATTGGAAAAATTTCAAATGATAATCTAGGTAAACAATTTAAGTCAAGTTTAAAAGATTCTGGTCTCAACGATTATACAGTTTTTGAGAGTGAAGATAATCAAACTGGATTATGTGCAATCTTTATTACTCCTGACGGTGAAAGAACAATGAACACCTATCTTGGTGCTGGTGAATATCTCTCAGTTAAAGATTTAAATATTGACGCAATTAAAAAAGCAAAAATTTTGTATATGGAGGGATATTTATGGGACAAACCTTCAAGTAAATCAGCTTTCCTTTATGCTGCCAAGATAAATAAAGAATCTGGAGGTTTAAATTCAATAAGTCTTTCAGATGTATTTTGTGTTGAGATGCACCGAGACAGTTTCACAAGCTTTATTGCAGACGATATTGATTATGTATTTTGCAATGAAGACGAATTAAATTCACTTTTTGAAAAAAATACCACAGAGGAATCGATTGAATACTTTAGTACAAAATTTCCAAATGTTAGACAGTTAATTTGTACTCTTGGACCAAATGGAGTTTTAATTTCAGAAGGAGGAGAAAAGCATTCATTTGATGCTTCGGAAGCAGTTGTTGTTGATAAAACAGGAGCAGGTGATTTTTTTGCCGGTGGGTATCTCTATGGTTTACAAACAGGTTTATCAATAGAATCATCAGCTGAGATAGCTAACAAAAGTGCAGCTTATGCTATCAGTGAGATAGGCGTAAGGCCTAAAAAACCATTTACTATCTAGTCCAACCCAATACATTTATCAACTCTAGATTTTCATCATCTAACATGTCATTTTTTAAATGAATTTTAAGGGGTGTAAATGCTTTATTTTTTGAAAATATAATTAGATTATTTTCAGAATCTCCAGCAACTATATAATTTCCATCTGGTGACCAATGTAAAGTTTCAAAATAATAATTAGACGGAGCTCTTGAGTTAAAAACCTCTAAAGTTTCTGTTCTAGTTACATAATAAATGCCTACAGACCTTGGGTTATAATCTGATGATTCCCAAGGGTCGATTAATTTTTCTCCGTATATGTTCATATTGTGATTTTCATTTGAATTTATGTTTCCATCAACTTGCTCTACAATTTTTCCACTAGTTATGTCAACTATTAAAGCTTTCCTATCATTACTTGATTCATAATCCCAGTAATAGAGGATGATATTCTGTTCTTCATAAATTTGAGCATCATAAAAGTAGATATCATATGACAATTCGTAAAGGTCGCTACTACAAACAATAGGATTTTCTATTAATGACTTATTGGATAAATCAATATAAAAAATACAGGAATCCAATATATCAGGAGCTGGGGGAATTATATTTTCTGATTGTATTTCTACATGATAGATTAATTTGCCACTCATTTTATTGTCTGATGTTAAATCTTCATATTCAGGAAGTGGAACAACCCCAAATAAAGCTACTACAACTGAAGTGGCTACAAATATACTTAAAGAGATCAACAGCAAAAGCCTGCTTGACATTATTTTTTTAAATTTTCTCTAACAGAATTTAGATACAATCCTACGGCTACAAGTACACCACCTACTAAGAATAGAATTAAAGGGGGCCATATATTGTCTGGTAGTAACTCGGTAATTAATCGTGGAAGATTGATTATTAAGCCCAATCCACCAATATAAAATATAACTCGCTCTGATAATTGAATGCTTGCCCAGACAAAAACTACAGATCCAAAGATTAGCAAAATTATTTGAAGTAAATCATTATTTTGTAATAAATCATCAATTAATACAATAAATCCAATTGACATTGTTGATGTAGATAACAAATAACCCAACCAGCTTGGCCCCAATACTTCATTTGAAGTGTACAGTCCCCAAATTAAACCAGTTGCAATTAAAAATAATCCGCCTGCCCAAGGCTCAATATTTGGAAAAATAAAATTACCAAGCGATCCAAGAAAAAAAATAGATGTATAAAAAAGTGCAATATGTTGAAAGATAAGACGAGTTCTTACATACAAAATAAATGAATAAATGAAAACAAATAAAGAAACCAGAAGTATTGAAATCTCTTCAGAAAAACTTACATTATTAGTTGTATTTAGGATATTTAGAGTGAATGCAATAACTGATCCAAATGAGATTGTGGATATTAAATATAGAATTGAAGATACCCTCTCAGATGATTTAAAAATAAATATATTTCTATCTTCAAATTTTTCACTGTAATTCGCAGCATAAATTAAAAACATTGTTGTAACAATCAGAAGTAGCAACTGAGCCCAATAAGCTAGATTATCCCAAATTAGGGGAAGTGTTCCAAGCAGTCCTGAGAGTAAAAATAGACTTCCAATCAAAGTTATCGTTTTTGCAACTTTTGACTTTTGAGAGGGATTTGAATTGTTTTCAAAATTAACGATATTTTCGTAGGTTGATTCAGAAATAAGATTATTTTCAAGCCATTTATTTAATAGGTTTTGAATTTTTTTGTCCATAAAATAATCCTAATCAATTAAAAATTCATCTCACTAATTTTTATTTATAATCTAAACTCAAAAGAGACTTTATTGTTATGCCGAGATGCCCGAGCGGCCAAAGGGAGCAGACTGTAAATCTGCCGGCTACGCCTTCGTAGGTTCGAATCCTACTCTCGGCACTTTGCCCTCTTAGCTCAGTAGGTAGAGCACTTCCATGGTAAGGAAGAGGTCTCCGGTTCAATCCCGGAAGAGGGCTCATAGACTAAAATAAGTCTTATGGCGGCGTAGCTCAGTTGGTAAGAGCGCACGACTCATAATCGTGAGGTCGGCAGTTCAAGTCTGCCCGCCGCTACAAGTTAATAAAAGGAGAAAAAATGGCTTCAGACAAGAGACCACCAATAACTTTGGTTTGTACTGAAACTGGTGATCACAATTATGTGACTACAAAAAATAAAACAAATACTCCAGATAGACTGGAAATGATGAAATATAGTCCAAGGTTGAGAAAACATACTTTACACCGAGAAAAAAGATAGATTTATTAAGATTTCGTAATTATTCTATTAATAGATAATGAGTAATGTAGCAGAAGCAAGCAATTCTAAAGATGAGATTTCAAATGCAGAGTTGGTTAGGAAATCACAATTTGGAGATAAAGCAGCATTTGAACAGCTTGTGATTAGGCACCAAGAGCTAGTTTTTTCTCTTGCTTATAAACTTACAGGCAACAGAGAAATGGCAAATGATGTTGCACAAGAAGCCTTTATTAGAGCGTGGAAAGCTATTGAAAAATTTAGAGGTGATTCTACATTTAGTACTTGGATTTATAGAATTACCGTAAATACTGCATGGACTTTAAGAAAGAAAGCGAAAAAGCACAATACTTTAAATATTGACGATACTTACGAACCAATCGTGATTGATGAAAAAAAAGATCCTGAATTAGTTGCAATAAATTCAGACTTATCATCTGTATTAATTAACGCATTAGATAAAATTCCAATCGAGCAGAGAATTATTGTTGAACTTAAAAATATAGAAGGAAGATCCCATAAAGAGATCGCAGATTATTTAGATATAAGTGTTACTGCAGCAAAAGTGAGACTTCATAGGGCTCATCAAAAGTTAAGACAGATTTTAGAGGAAGTTGAAAGATGAGAGATATTTTAAATAATTTGAAAAAAAATATTTTATGCAAAAGAACAAGAAATAAAATGCTTTCAGCATACTTAAGTAATGAATATTTTGGATTTGATAGTAATTTACATGCATCTTCATGTATTAAATGTCAAGTATCTGGTAAAAGATATAAAGCCTTTAAAGAAGAATTAGATAATGAATTACAAAAAAATGTAGAGGTTCCAACAGATTTTGCTTCAAAAGTGATGTCGTCGCTTGATAAAAAAGTAAAAACAACTACAAGTAAGAGCACAAAAATAATATTATTGACATTGCTCGGAATATTATCAATTATATTTCTTGCATTTGGAAGAAAACGCTCTTCTAATAAATTAGACAAGGAGCAATAACTGAGGGGTGTAGCTCTAATTGGCAGAGCGACGGTCTCCAAAACCGTAGGTTGTGAGTTCGAGTCTCACCGCCCCTGCAAAGGTAATGTATGAATGAAATGAATAGAGAAATGAGGCGGATGTCTGAACGTGAAGAGCGTTTGGCAAAAAAAGCTGATAGAAATATTGGCAAATATCAATCTGGAGAAAAAGTATCAAGATTTAAAAGAGTAACAAATTATCTTGGAGAAGTTAGAACAGAATTAAAACGGGTTAATTGGCCAACAAGTTCTACATTAACTTCATTTACACTTGTAACAATTATCACAATTGCATTTTTTACCATATTTATTTTTGGAATGGATTTTAGTTTTAAAAATTCTTTGATTACTCTATTAACCTTTGGTACATAATGGTAGAAGATATAGTCACGACAGATGAAACAATTGAAATAAATGATGAAGTGGAGTCTTTTCCCTCACATCCTTACGACCTACCCGGTGAATGGTTTGTATTAAATGCACAGTCAGGGCATGAAAAAAAAGTACGAACAAATATCCTAACTAGAATTAAAAATCTTCATTTAGAAGACAAAGTATATGATGTGGTAATACCAACTGACGAAGTTGTAGAAATTAGAAATGGTAAAAAAGTTAATTTGGAAAAAAAGACTTTTCCAGGATATGTCCTAGTAAGAATGGATCTTGACGATACTACTTGGTACGAAATTAGGAACACGCCTTCAATTATTGGATTTGTTGGTTCTGGAAAAAGACCTATCCCTCTATCTAAAAGAGAGATTGAACGAATTTTAGGAACAAATGAAGAGGTTGAAGTTAAAAAAGAGTCTCCAAAATTCAAACCAGATTTTGAAATTGGAGAAACAGTAAGAGTTACAACAGGTCCTTTCGCTGACTTCAATGGAATCATTGAGGAAATTAATTTAGACCAATCAAAAGTCACAGTTTTAGTTAATATATTTGGGCGAGAAACTCCTGTAGAGCTTGGCTTTACAGATATAGTGAAAAATTAAGGGATATAAATGTCAAAACCAATTAAAGCATTACTTAAATTACAAATACCTGGAGGAGGAGCTACACCGGCACCACCAGTTGGTTCAGCATTAGGTCAATATGGTGTGAACATCATGGATTTTGTTCAAGCATTTAATAATGATACTGCGAGCAGACAGGGAGAGACCGTACCAGTAGAAATAACAATTTATGAGGATAATTCATTCACTTTTGTTACAAAAACTGCTCCAGCTTCATATTTAATTAAAAAGGCAATAGGTCTACAATCAGGATCTCCAGAACCACATAAAGAAAAAGTCGCCTCAATCACTAGAGATCAACTACAAAATATTGCTGAAGCAAAAATGGAAGATTTAAATGCAAATGATATTGACGCGGCTATCAATATTATTGCAGGAACTGCCAGATCAATGGGAGTGACTGTAGAAAATTAAAGACTAGTTATATTTGGGAGATTAAAATCGCTCGAACCAAAGGAGTATAAATGAAAAAACACGGAAAAAAATACACACAAGCCAAAGAGAAAATATCTGAGACTAAACAATCGAAATTAGAAGCTATAAAAACCTGTCAGGAAGTAGCATCAGCAAAATTTGATGAATCTATTGACGCTTCTTTTTCATTAGGTATTGATCCAAAAGATGCAGAACAAAATATTAGAAGTACAGTTTCCTTGCCGAATGGTACTGGTAAAGAGGTAAAAATCGCTGTTTTTGCTGGCGGAGAGGCGCTAACAGAAGCTGAGGAAGCAGGAGCAGACATAGTTGGTGGCAAAGAATTGGCTACAAAAGTTGCTTCAGAAGAGAAGTTAGATGTTGATATTGTCATTTCTACACCCGAAATGATGGCTGAAGTTGGTCAATTAGGAAAAATTCTCGGACCTAAGGGTCTCATGCCTAATCCAAAAACTGGTACAGTAACCCCTAATGTTTCAAAAGCTGTTGAAGACTTTAAAAAAGGAAAGATAGAAATTAAAAATGATAAATTTGGTAATTTACAAATGTCCATAGGTAAAGTTTCATTTGATTCAGATAGTCTTTTACAAAACTTTGATGAAGTTATTGCAGAAGTCCTAAAATCTAAACCAGCTTCTTCAAAGGGTGAGTATATAAAAAGTGTGTACATCTCATCAACTATGGGACCATCAATACCAGTTGATATAAATTTGTAATTTATTTGTATTTAAAACTAAATGACGTTTATATTATTAAAAGACAATTAAAACCAAAGACCGTTAGTCATTAATTGTAAATCTAACGCAGGTAAAGTGATTATGGTCCTTGGTATGCAAGGATTTTTTTATGGTAAGAGAAGATAAAGTTCAAGCAGTAAAAGACTTAGAAGAATTATTTAGGTCTGCAAACGCTTTGGTATTAGCAGAATATAGAGGTCTTACTGTATCTCAACAAACTAAGTTAAGAAGATCTTTAAAAAATGCAGGTGCGTCTTTTAATGTAGTGAAGATGTCTCTTGCTAAAAGAGCAGCTGAAAATATTGGACTAAATTCACTATCAGATTATTTTGCAGGACCTACTGGTGTCACAATTATTGATTCTGATCCTGTGGAAGCTGCAAAAGTATTAAAAGATTTTTCAAAAGAAAATGATGCCTTTGTTGTTAAAGGTGGGCTAATGAATTCAGAACCTCTAACTGTTGAACAAATTAATGTGCTTGCGAATATTGAACCTAGAGATGTACTTCTTGCCAAAATTGCTGGAGGATTCAATGCTCCTCTAGTAAAAGTAGCTGCGGGCACAAAAGCTATTATCAATAAAGCATCTTATGCTTTGAGCGCATTGGTCGATAAAAAAGCATCGATGGATAAAGTTTCTGAAGTTGCCTCTTCTGATGAGGATGTTGCAATTTCTGAAGAAGTTAAAAATGAGGAGGAATAACAAATGGCTAAAATGACAACTGATGAGTTGCTTGGTGTATTTGAGGAGATGACAGTATTAGAATTAAAAGAATTCTTAGACGCTTTTGAAGAAAAGTTTGATGTTACTGCTGCAGCCCCTGTCGCTGTTGCTGCTGCACCAGCAGGTGGAGGAGATGACGCAGGAGCAGGAGAAGAAAAGGATTCTTTTGATGTTGTTCTTGCAGATGCAGGATCACAAAAAATACAAGTTATCAAAGAAGTTAGAGGCTTAACTAGTTTAGGACTAAAAGAAGCCAAAGAACTTGTTGATAACGCTCCTTCAGATATACTTTCTGGTGCTTCTAAAGAAGATGCTGAAAAAGCTAAAGAAGCCTTAGAAGGTGCTGGCGCAACTGTAGAATTAAAATAATTTTATTATTATTTGTTTGCTTAAATAATAAGTACTAATATACTCTATCTTTCGGGTAGTTGTTACAAATTTTTTTAGGAGGCTTATTGTCCGCTGTTCAGAATTCTAGACTTTCATTTGCAAAAATTCCAAAAGTTCTAGATATTCCAGATTTATTAATTATACAAAAAGATTCCTTTAAGTGGTTTATTGAAGAAGGTCTAAAAGAAATACTTGAAGAAATTTCACCTATTGAGGATTTTTCTGGGAGATTTTCATTAGAGTTTTTAAATCATTATTTTGAAGAACCATTAAAAACTCTTGAAGATTGCAGAGTAACAGACTCCACTTATTCACAGCCTTTATATGTAACAGCTCAATTTCTTGACAGAGAAACGGGTCAAATAAAACAGCAGACAGTTTTTTTGGGTGATTTTCCCATCATGACTGATACAGGAACATTTGTAATAAATGGAACTGAAAGAGTCATCGTCAGCCAGCTAGTTAGGTCTCCCGGAGTATATTTCTCTCAAGAGATTGATAAGACTTCGGACAAAGAAGTTTTCATAGGAAAAATGATACCTGGAAGAGGTGCATGGCTTGAATTTGATACAGACAAAAGAGATACTTTAGGCGTAAGAGTAGATAGGAAAAGAAGACAGCACATTACAGGTTTTTTAATGGCGCTTGATGTAATTGAAAACAAGGAAGATGCTATAGAGCTTCTCGGAGACTACCCATCAGTTCATAATACAATAGAAAGAGATCCTGATACTACCAGAGAAGCCGCACTCATTGATTTATACAGAAAACTTCGCCCAGGAGAACCTGCTTCAGTTGAATCAGCAAGAAATCTTGTAAAGCAGATGTTTTACACTCCAAAGAGGTATGACTTAACAAAAGTTGGAAGATACAAAGTTGAGCAAAAACTTGGGCGTCAATACGGTGAAAAGGATGCTGAAACTTACTCAACAGAAGTTGATGGAATGTTGAGAATAGAAGACATGATTGATTCAATTAAATATGTAATTGCTTTGCACGCAGGTGAGGAAAGCTTTGTAAACAATTTAGGAAAAGAAATTCCAATAAAATTGGATGATATTGATCATTTCGGAAATAGACGAATTAGAACTGTTGGCGAATTAGTTCAAAATCAAGTACGTGTTGGTCTAAGCAGGTTGGAAAGAGTTGTTAGAGAGAGAATGACCACCCAAGAACCTGAGGCAATCACTCCACAATCATTAATAAACATTAGGCCTATACAAGCTTCCTTAAAAGAATTTTTTGGCACAAGTCAGTTGAGTCAATTTATGGATCAACCGAACCCTATCGCTGGACTTACTCACAGAAGAAGACTATCTGCACTTGGACCAGGTGGTCTTTCTCGAGAGAGAGCTGGGTTCGAAGTTCGTGATGTTCATCCATCTCACTATGGAAGAATGTGCCCTATCGAGACACCTGAAGGTCCAAACATTGGTCTCATCGGTACGCTGGCAACTTATGGAAGAGTTAACAAATTTGGTTTTATTGAAACACCTTATTGGAAGGTTGAAAATGGTGTTGTTAAAACAAGTAGAGCTGTATATCTCACTGCTGCCCAAGAAGACATTTACACCATAGCTCAGGCAAATGCACCATTAAATGAGGACGGAACTTTTCAAAATAAGAGAGTTCTTGCAAGACAAGATGGAGGATCAGTTGCTTTTGTTTCAGATAAAGACATAGATTACATGGATGTTAGTCCAAAACAAATCTGTTCAGTCACAACTGCATTAATTCCTTTCCTTGAGCACGATGACGCAAACAGAGCTTTAATGGGCTCAAACATGCAACGACAGGCAGTCCCTCTTGTAAAAACTGAAGCTCCTTATGTTGGAACTGGTATGGAAGAAAATGTTGCTAGAGATTCTGGTGAAGCATTAATTTCAAACATTTCAGGAGTAGTTGAGGAAGTCACAGGTGATGAAATCACGGTCAAAGAAGATGGCACAAATAAAAAATTTAGATTTCAAGTTCTCAAATTTAAACGTTCAAATCAAGCAACTAGCTGGAATCAAAAACCTCTAGTTAAAATTGGCACAAAAGTAAAGCCTGGCGATGTTTTAGCTGATGGTCCGAGTACCCAAGGTGGAGAGCTAGCACTAGGAAAAAACTTGCTAGTTGGATACATGCCATGGGATGGTTATAATTTCGAGGATTCTATTGTAATTTCTGAAAGACTTGTAAAAGAAGATGTCCTTACATCTGTTCATATAGCTGAACATGAAATTGAAGCTCGAGATACAAAATTAGGTGAAGAAGAGATAACAAGAGATATTCCAAATGTTGCAGAAGAGGTCTTGATGGATCTAGATGAAATGGGTATCGTGAGAATCGGTGCTGAAGTATCACCTGGAGACTATTTAGTTGGAAAAGTAACTCCAAAAGGCGAAACAGAACTAACTCCTGAGGAGAGACTTTTAAGAGCGATATTTGGAGAAAAAGCAAGAGAAGTTCGAGATACCTCATTAAGAGTTCCTCATGGAGAAAGAGGAAAAGTAATTGACGTACAAATCTTAAGAAGAGATGATGGTGCGGATTTACCTCCTGGTGTTAATCAAAAAGTAAGAGTTTATGTTGCAATACAAAGAAAAATACAAGTTGGCGATAAGCTATCTGGAAGACATGGTAACAAGGGAGTAATTTCAAAAATTTTACCTGTTGAAGACATGCCTTATATGGAAGATGGTAGACCACTTGATATAATGCTATCTCCTTTAGGTGTTCCTAGTCGAATGAATCTTGGACAAATATTAGAAACCCATCTTGGTTGGGCTGC
>Ga0208390_1000922_pt1 | contig 10726 bp, 11 predicted proteins | sample Knorr_S7_td_Surf_FD_185594 | JGI IMG/M metagenome (GOLD analysis project Ga0208390, IMG submission 185594) | Marine microbial communities from Southern Atlantic Ocean transect - Knorr_S7_td_SurfaceA_ad_6m_LV_A (SPAdes) (version 2) | ecosystem: Environmental > Aquatic > Marine > Oceanic | place...
AGATTATTAATGCCATGGAAACTTGTAGGTGACTATAAGAAGATGAAGAAACTTGGTGATACACTGAAAAAGATCAAGAATTTCTTCCAAAGAAAACCAAACATACCTAGGACTAGGGTAACAAGAAGTGGAAATAGAACCCGAAGTAGAGGAACTAAACCTAGAAAACCTGGTAGTAGTAGAGTTACCTATGGCAAGAACAGTAAACCCAGTTTGATGCAACGTGCCAAACAGTTTGGTCAGAAGAAGTTATCACAGGTAAAGAATCTAAAAAATAATGTGGTGACTAAGGTAAAAGGTCTTCCTAAGACTTTATCTAAGATGAAGGGTAATGTAATGAATATGGGTAAAAACATAGGAAACTTTGGTAAGAATTTACTCACCAGAGGTAAGGACTTTGTAGGTAAGGCAAAGAACTTTGGAATGGATGCGATAGAGAAAGGTAAGAACTTATATAAAGGTGCTAGTGAGTGGGCAACGAAGAATGTTAATAGAATGAAGAACCTTGCAACCAAGGTAAAGGGTGGTGTATTTGATTGGGGTAAGAAGATAGGGGCGAAGATGAACCAGTTGAAAGAAATGGTGAAGAACCCCAAGGCAATGTTCAAACCTGTGATGGACAGGATAAAGAATACTATTAAACCTATCATTGAAAAGAACCCTAATATTAAGAAGGTACTGTCTCTTAAAAATGCAAAGACTGGATTAAAGAATGCTAAGGACTTTGCAATCAAGAATGTTAAAATTGCAATGAAGAGCAAGGAGATGGCAAACCTATCTAAGTTCTTGAAAGAAGCAAAAGGAAGAGTAAAGATAGGTGGTATTGATAAAGTTATAGCAGCAGTCATGGGACTCATAGACTATGGTTTAGGTGAGTCTCCTATTAATGCTATTGTAAGTGCAACATCTGGATTATTAGGATATGCTGCTGGTTTTGCAATCGGTTCACCGTTTGGTGGTTTCCCTGGATTCATCACAGGTGCAGCAGGAGGTATGGCGGGTGAATTTATTGGTGCACAATTACTAAGAGGTCTAGGTAAAATGCCTGGATTTAAGAAATTAACAGAAATAGACGATCCACTTGCTAAGTCATTAGGATTATCTCCAAGACCAATACTTAGAGATCCAGATGTAGAGAAGAAGAAAGAAAATGATGAGAAGATGAAGAAATTCATCGAAGAAACTGACGCAGAGTTTGGTTTTAATGATGACATCAGAATCAACCCACAGGATAGGAAGAACATAAGTCTTCTAGATTGGGGCGGTGTTGATGATCAAAAGTATAGTCTTAACGAACTATATGTTATGGAGAAGAATGGTAATGAGGCAGCGATAAAGTATCTTGATGCGAGAAGAAATATGCAGAAGATGTTAAATCCTAACAATGAAGGACACTCCACTTGGCAGAGTAAAACAACGCTGACAGATTCAGAGGGTACAATAACAGTAACTGATTCTGATGGTTTCGCCAAAGGTGGTATTGTTCCAAACCAAGATATAAGTAAGAAAATCAAAGGTAAACCAACTGTATGGAATAATCTCTATACAGAAATGACTAATAATATTAAGGAATCAAAAGCACAACCTATGACAAGTATGGTTAAACCTATGGAAGATCCAAAGGTTAAACCAAAACCCATTGGAACTTCACCTACATCAGCAATAAATAACAAGGTAAATACCCTTACAGGTTCATCAGAAGCAAAGGTTCAACGTAGTAAAGAGACTACAACAAATACAAGGATCATGGTAATGAGGCAGCAGATCATACGTTCTGTACAAGCACCACCACCAAAAGTTATCACTGGATCAAGATCTCCTAGTCCCTTAATCACATAATGGCAAAAGCAAGACTATACAAAATGGTAAACCCTGGTACTATCAAGCGTGGTGGTATCACAGTTAAGGTTGGAGATAAGACTATCACTCAACCAACTATCAATTTCTCTAAGAATATTAGTGCAATTAATAGTTTGGGTGCTACTGTTAATAGTATTGCAGTAGTTACAGAAGAATTAAAAGAGTCATTTCAACAATATTCACTAAAATCTATATCAAATTACGAGGAGTTAATTGATAAAAGACGAACACAATTAGAGGAAGAGAAGAAATTAAGAGACGATGCAGAAAAAGCAGCACTCAGGGCAAAGGGTAGAGAAAAAGATAAAGGGTCAGAAGGAAAACAGGAGAGTAAGTTAAAGAGTGCATTAAAGGGTAGTCTCGGTGTCATGAAAAAGGTTGGAAAGGCAGCGTTTGGTTTCCTAGAAAACATAGCGAGTTTATTTGGTGGTCTTATTACTAAGTTTATAAGTTATCAAGTGATGAAGTGGATGTCTAATCCACAGTCGGTCAAGAAGATGAAAAGTCTTATCAAAGGTATAGGACATATAGTCAAGTTCTTCTCAAAAGTTGCTGGTTTTATAGTAAACTTAGGACTGAATACTCTCGCAGCAGTTTTTGATCCAAAAACATACAAGAAGATATTTGAATTTGTTAAGTTTACAATGAACCTAGCAATGTTAGGTATTCCTTCTGCTATTGCTGGTGTTATAAAGTTCTGGAAATCAGGTAAATTACAGAAGTCATTGAAACAATTTATGGAGGGTGTCGGTGGTTTAATTAATGGATTGATGAATTTAATTACTGGTTTAGGATTAGGTAAGTTTCTTTTAGGTGCTACTGGTGATCCTGCCAAAGAATTAGAAACACCACGAGAAGAAGATGAAGAAGGTGGTACAGAGAGTAATGCTGTTCTTGAAGAGGGACAGGTGACTTCTGGTAATATGTCACAAGAACAAGCGCAAGCACAACTTAGATATATGGAACTTGAAGATGCGATGACTAATGCGTTAGAAAATCAGGATATGAAACTATATGAATCATTAGAAGCAGAGCAGAGACAGTTACCAAAATTTGCTAAGGGTGGTTGGATCAAAGGTCCTATGTCTGGATATCCTGTGTCATTAGATGGTGGTAGATCTACATCATTCATAGGACATGGTACAGAGTATGTTGCACCGAAGATGGCAGTAGGTGGTGGACCACTTGGACAAGCATTTGTTATACCATATGACACACCAGCAACAAGAACAAATCCAGGGTTGACTAACACCAGACTGTTACAAGCAAAGTCTGCTGGATTTAATGTTGCACCTATGGCAGGGGGTGGACTACTACAAGCGATTGGTAATACTATCGCTGCACCAAACATTCCTTATAAAAAGATTGAAAGTAAGATAGGTGCAGATAAAAAGACATGGGATACATTCAGAAATACTATTGCTGACATAGAATCAAGTGGTAAGTATAGAGTATATGGTGGTGCTAATGATTACTATGATGGTAGATACCAGTTAGGTAAACTTGCTAAGATTGATGGTGCACGCATCATGGGTATGAAGGCACCAGGTCATGATGAAGATCCTAAGAACTTCATGCGTGTTATGTTCCGAAACAATAAAACTCTACAAGAGAGATTGTTTGCTGGATTCACTATCGCTAACCACAACTATCTTTCCTCAGTGAAAGAATATGCAGAAGCAGATTCACTTAGAAAGATGGAGATACTAGCGTATGCACATAACCAAGGATGGAAGGGTGCTAAGGTTTATATAACACAAGGAAAGGAAGGTACAGACTCCTTTGGTACAAAGGGAACTCAGTATTCTAGTGCAATTAAATCAGCATTTACAGAAGCAAATATAACACCACAGATAAACAATACAACAAATACTACTAACAATATAATAAACAAAGTTACACAGTTTAATCAGGCAGTCAGAGGTTTGATGTCAGGTGATACTATAAACAACAATGCGTTAGATGCAACAGAATCAAATGAAAAATCAACACAAATCATGGCAGGAGACTTGAATCCTATTGAACAACCAGCAGCACCAGTAGAAACACCACCAATAATCTCAGGTGGAGGTGGTAAACCATATGAGATCCCTGCAAATGATTACATCAAACCAAGGTTCGGACTTCTTGCTGATCTTGCAACACAACCAGTTGAGATATTATGAGTACTGCTAAGAGTTATAAACTAAGTAAAATTGATGTTCTTATTGGAGATAAGAAGGTAGATATCAGAGAACTCGTCAGTGAATTTAACTGGTTTGAGTCAATAGACTCTTCATTTATAAGATGTGACTTTGTTATCTTAGATACTGTACAGTTTGATGATAATATACTTGGTAGTGAGATCATTCATATAACATTTGAGTCCACAACTGAAAAGAAATCTAGGATACAACATACCTTACAGATATACAAGATAGGTAGTATAGTAAAACAAGAAAGAGCAAAGCAATACATTCTGCATTGTTCATCACCAGAAATATATGAGAACGAAGCAAACCGTGCCTTTGGACAGTTTGGACCTGTCTCTGGTAAGACAGATATAGTCAAAAGAATGGTTAAAGATCATCTGAACTCATCTAAGAAAACACATATAGAAGCACATACAAATATAAATGTATTGTCACCTAACTGGCGACCTGTTGATCTTATATCTTATATGTCTGATAAAGTTAGTAGAACAAAGGCAGGCAGTAGACAGAGTGGTAAAGGTAAGAAGCAAAGTGGTTTCTTATTCTACGAGAACAGAGATGGATGGAACTTCAAGTCTATGGATCTTTTATGTGAACAGGAGAGTATTGCAAAGTACACCTATGCACAAGCAAACGTAGGACAGAATAATCCAGGGACAAATTTCTATCAGATAGAGTCAGTAATATATCCAGAAAGAGCAAACCAATTAGATAAGTTACGTCAGGGTGCATATAAACAGTGCACATATGGTATTGTCATGGCACAGTTAACTGATAGTTACATGCCTAATGCTGGTGCTACATCATCTACAACATTTGATGAGTGGGTAAAACTCAATGTACCATATACTGCTAATGATGGTAGTGCTGGATCATTGAATAATGAACAGTTGCTGACGTTATATAATGCATCAAAGGACCTTGATATAACATTTAATAACGCTGGTAATGATACATCATTCACATGGAAACCTAAGTCATTAGGTAGTAATGATAACTTAACTGAGAGACAGTTGGCAAATAAAGATAAGACAGGTAAACCGTCAGGAACAATCAGTGGACCCATGGTGTCTAATCTAAAACAAACATTTAGTAAAGCATCTAAATTACATGATGGTTTACCATACAGAGAAGAGCACCTAGATTTTTATACAGGTCTATATCCTACAAGAACTAAGTTTAAGATCTTGCCTGGGTTCAATAATCAAACAGCAAATGCACCCAAGGGTGGTGCTGATGATGCAGATGAGAGTGTATTAACTGCTGCAACATACTCTGCTGCACGTTGGGCACTATTAAATACACACTCTCTTACTATCAGGGTGCCTGGAAATACTAAACTAAAAGCAGGGTGTGTAGTCACAGTAAACTTACCGTCATCTAAACAAGAAAGTAAGTCAAATGTGGCAAGAGACCAGACATATTCTGGTAAATATTTGGTGAAAGGACTAAGACATACCTATAAAAAACAGGGAATAACAACAGAACTTTACTTGTGTAGGGGTTCCTTGCCAGTCACTAAGAACTAATGCTATAATAAATAGTAGTAAATACCGAGTAATAAAATGAAAAGTATAGAAGATCACATTAAAAAAGATCAAGATATAGTGGATGATCCACTAGCAAATCCTGCTGCACGCAGGCATGCAAAAGAAGAACTACATGATCTAGTAGATTATGTTGAACATCATAAGGAAGAGATAGAAGCAGGGGATCACCATGATCCAAATGCACTTGAACTATGGTGCGACCAGCATCCAGAAGAACCAGAGTGCTTAGTATACGACGACTAAGTTATGTTTATTGATGTGGATGCACCGAAGAGTTTTATCGGTGGTGCAAAGATAGATCATGAAATTGTAGATGGAGTTGTTGACTACTGGAATACCTGTGACTACTTTGAAAAAGAAGAAGGTCATACAGGTCATGGTATAGACAAGAGTATGAAAGATTCTCTTGACTTGACAGTTCCTAGATATATAAAAGACAAACGAATAACTGCATATATTGATGCCCTTGCAGAGGTAACTATAAAGTATGTTGAACACTATCATACTCTTAAATCTATCAAGTGGGACCTATTAGAGGACTTCAATATACAATGGTATCCCAAGGGTGGTGGATTTCATTCACTACATTGCGAGAGAAGTAATGCACACCCACAGTGTGCAGGCAGAGTCATGGCATGGATGACTTTTCTTAACACTATTGAAACAGGTGGTGAAACATACTTCGAGTATCAACAGTGTAAAGTAAGAGCAAGCAAGGGATTAACCCTGATCTGGCCAGCAGACTGGACACATTTTCATAAAGGATGCCCCGCACCTAACGAAGAGAAAATGATTATCACTGGATGGTATGACCTCACTATTTGAGTCCATGATACTTGGACACTTCCGTAACAGAAATCAGGCATTTACGAACCCAACTAAATGGCCACAGATAAACGTGTTATATCAAAAGATTGCAGAGGATATATTAGACTTAAAGCAATGGTATAACTACCAGACAGAAGACACAGCATATAGACATTATCATTTATCGTGTGAGTATATTGATGAGCATACAGTTGTTACATCAGCATTTAATATAGACACACAGTCAGATGGTTGCCAATTACAATGGGGTTACTATGGTGGTTGGTGGTTTGGTGAAGTAAGAGGTGATTGCATCCTAAGAAATACAAGAGTAAAGAGTGAGATATGTTTTAACGGTTCTCTATATCAGTCTCGTGATACTGGTATAGATATAGATACAGGAGAATTTAGATGGGGTAAAGAAGAAGAGGAAGGACTCTTCCGTTTTGAACGTCTAAATACTGAAAGGGAGTATGATTTAACAAATGTCACTAGGAACTAAAACTGACTTCGCAGGCAGAGACGGATTTCACTGGTGGATTGGTGAGGTAGAAGACCACATGGATCCCGCCCAGTTGGGTAGAGTTCGTGTGCGTATTATCGGTTGGTATACTGGTAATAGAACAAAAGATGATGGTTCAGATAGTTACTTACAAACACTTCCAACGGAAATGTTACCATGGGCAACTGTACTACTACCAACAGACAAACCACAAACTAAGAACGGTGGTACAACAACAGAATTACAACCAGGGGCAGAGGTTCTTGGTTTCTTCTTAGATGGAGAAGAAGCACAACTACCATGTGTACTAGGTGCTTTCCGTACGTTTAGACATGCAGAGGGAACATCAGAAGGTAGAGGGGCAGCAAACCAGATGTCTCGTACTATCATTGCAAACAATGATATCGCTGATAGAAATGCAACAAACACTTCTACACAGACAGGTTTAAATAATGCCCCTGCATTTGGTGGACATCCATATGTAAAAGCACAAGGTCAAACCCCAGGATCAGCAACAGGTGGGGAAGAACAATCTCGTGGTGTAGTTAATAGAGCAGAAGTAGAGACACCATTTAACGTATATACTAACCCTATTGGTGTACCGTCTAACATAGGTGGTATCGCTGATGGTACAACTGGACCAGCAAACGAAGGATTCCAAAAGGATCTACAACGTATGTTGACGGATCTTGGTATGGCATTTGGATCTATCGCTCAGGACTCTGATGGCAACATGGTATCTGCTATCACAGGTCAGATCATGGAGGGTAAGGCAGCACTTAATCAGTTGACTAACCTTACAAACTTTATCACTAATGGTATCAGTGGTATGTTGGCACCATTGAAAGAGTTTCTTGCACAGAAGATGCAAATGGCGATTGATCTTATAATGAAAGCGGTCAGTAACTTCGTACCATTGATCGTGGTCAAACAGATCATGGCAATCATACAGTCAATCATTCAAGATATATTTTGTAAACCAGTCCCAGGATTTCTTAGTGCTATAAGTGGGATAGTCGGTAATCTGGGAGGATTCCTGCAAGGAGTCATGGACTTTGTTATGAATAAGATTGATGACATGTTGGCATCTATCACTGACTTCGTTGAGAGAGCAATGAAGGGTATTCAATCAAAGATTTGTGGAGCACTTGCAGCATTTAATAAGATAGCAAACACAGTGTTATCTGCTATCAATACATTCAAGAATCTATCAAAGATTGCTGATGGTATTAGTAGCATCTTCTCTGTTAATTTCTCAGCATTAAATTTCAGCAGCATCTTAGATATCATCGCTGCAATCATCGGATTCATTGCACAGTTCACTTCGTGTGGGAGGAAGAGTCGAAAACCAAGGGCGAAAGGGTGGATGCCACTGTTAGGCACCACCGAATGTTCAGACCCAGGAATTGAAGGACCAGGTGGAGGAGATTACAGCAACTGCTCTGCTGATTCTTTCGGTGGTGGTGGGTCACGACACTCTGATGGTGTACAAGGTTCAACAAGTATCTTTGATGGATACTTCCAAGACATGAATCCATTCTTGATGCAGACAGCAACATTCTTAAATGGTGCAAGAGATATAGATGATGCAACCCCAGGAAAAGAGAAGAGAGTAAGGTCTGGACCAGGTGGTGTCACATCATTTGAAGATAAACGTGGTAACGTACACTATAATATACCTAACAATGATACTAAGATTATAGGACGTGACCTAGTAGAGAACGTCAAGGGTAATCATGTTCTTACTGTTGAAGGTGACTACTATCTAAAAGTCATGGGTGACTTCCATATCGAAGTTGCAGGGTCAATGAATGAGCATACATCTAATGGACCTGGGGCAAAAGCAAAGGCAGCAAGTGATTCTAGTTTCTTTGCAAAGGGTTCTAAGTGGAATGATCAGGGTAATGATGATCCAGATGCAGTAGAGCAACCTAGTGGTGGTAATCATTTCAATGTAAAGTCAGGACAGAAAGAAGCAAAGTCTGTACAAACAAAAGCAGGAGACCATGATATAAGTTATCAGGGTGATATCACAATTCAAGGTGCAAGAATTAATATGAAAGGTATTAATGCTATCAGTCTTGATGCACCAGAGATAAACAATTCATGTCAGGCATTGACTAATAAGGCAACAGGTGAGATAATAAATGAAACAAACTGGATCACATCTTTCTTGGCATGTGGACGTTTTGATATCGTAGGTATCTTCTCTTCTGCATTGACAAGTGTGGTCACAGGGCAGTATAGTTTAGTTAAAGGTGCTATTGTAGATGTTACAATGGATCTACCTTTCCCTGGTCCTACACCCCCCGCACATATTCGTATGGCAGTTGGTACAGCACAACCTAGTGCTATGGCAGACATAGTAACAGGTGGTTCCCCAGGTGCACATATGACATTAGTGGCCACTCCGACAGGTGGCATAGGGGAGATTGTAACAGCAGGATCTGGTGCTATAATAAATCAGGTAACAACAGGACTTGTCTCCTATGGAGTTGGAACTGGACTTGCTGCTCTGGGTAGTGCCCTTGGACCTACACAGATTTATGGACTCCCTGTAATGCTAAACTAATGAATGATTTAATTGAACATGCCTTCATCCACTTTGGTACACGCACTATCGAAGTATTGGATGAAGAAGGATATTCACAGAAAGTGAAATTTGAATGGACAAAAGATGGTGGAAGTGGGTTTGTAGCAATGTCTGAGTTCCTACAACAGAACTTGGAATCTGAAAGACGCACCTACACATTCTAATGAAACTTACAAAAGAAGTAATTGACCAGATACAAGAAGCAATGCTTCACACCAAAAAGAATGGTGATGTAAACTGGCAAGACGGTGACGAGATTGATGTCTGTCTAGCAGGAACATTTGCTGCTGATAGATTTATCGTCATACATAACAGAACAAAAAGTAGTACATCTAAGCACAACTTTATCAAATGAACACATCTATAATAGAACTATCTGTTAAAGAAGTTAAGGAAGGTTTTGATCTGGTCTTGACAATGGTGGAAAGAGGACATACAATAAAGATTGTCCAAGAAGGTAAACCAAGCGTTTTGATGTTACCTGTTCCAGAATATGTCAAAGAGTATGCACAAAACAATGAAGAATTACCAGAGATTCCAATGCCCCAAGATTGGCAACCAGATCCAGTCGGAGTAAAACAGTATGTTACAGAAGAACTCAACTCCATCCAGAAAGAACTTAACAGTTGACATAAAAATGTGGTATAGTGAACATGACCACACATGGCACTGGACTTTGTTCGGTTACGAAGATCACTCGTATATACATAGTTCAAGAGCATACACTGTTAAGGAGTCAATGGAGATTATCCAGAAACAGATAGCGTCTATGATGGAGGTAGAAGGACGTGAAATACAGGATTACTAGCGCATACTGTAATCTAAAAGACTGCGGAGTCGTACTTATGTACATGATTGAAGGAACTCCATTCACATTTGAAGAAGAAGGATTTGATTATACAGATCCTGAGATAATTGCAGAGGCAATGTTGAATCCAGAGATAACTCTGGACCAAATGTATCAATGGTCATGTTATCTAATATTAGAAGGCATGCATCCAATAGTATATGATCTGGAAGAGCAGATCGCAAACCCAAGTATGTTACCCGAATGACAGAATTTATTGGTAGGCACATAGGTCCTTCCGAAGAAGAACAGACTCAGATGCTAAACGATCTGGGTCTTAATAATATAGACGAACTTATACGAGACGTTATCCCTGACTCCATACTATTGAGGGGAGACGACACACATCTACCAGAACCTTGTAGTGAGTATGAA
>Ga0208390_1000923_pt1 | contig 10719 bp, 20 predicted proteins | sample Knorr_S7_td_Surf_FD_185594 | JGI IMG/M metagenome (GOLD analysis project Ga0208390, IMG submission 185594) | Marine microbial communities from Southern Atlantic Ocean transect - Knorr_S7_td_SurfaceA_ad_6m_LV_A (SPAdes) (version 2) | ecosystem: Environmental > Aquatic > Marine > Oceanic | place...
CAAGGGTAGATGCGAAACTTATTTCCAGTAATCCCTCACTACTGGATATGAAAGACGAAGTATTATACTGCCTATAGGTCTTGGTTTGAGAGCAGTTGTGCAAATGGATGGCGATCCTTTCGAGTCCTATTGCAAGGTTAAGTTAACATTTCTTAACGTAACTTCCATACTATATATGCATTTCAACATTTTGTCAAGCCCAAATTTCCTCTTTTAAATGCTCATGCATGGTTGGCATCTGCTCTGCTAGTTTTTTAACAGCATTGTGATGTGTTATCCACTTCTGTGTATCAAAATCTACCCAGTCATTAAAATATCTGTTGAGTCTCTCGTTGACGTTGGTATAACCTGACCCTGCAAGGATGTAAACGATAGGGTCTTCGCCATGAGGTATCTCTTCTCCTGTTACCATTGCTTGTAAGATTACTTTATGTGCTCCACTTATCTCATACTCTATTTCATCTGTAATGTGTCTCCAAAATGGTGTGTCTCTACGTCTAGAGTAATAGTAATGTGACTCTACAAATTCTCTCCATCCATCCATGTGCTCTGCTAAGTTGTAATTATATCTGTCTCTAGCAAACTGGCCTGGTAATGCATCTTGCTTGAGAATATCTATGAGTGCAAGGATACCATGATGTGTATTGAATAAAGATGTAGATTCTAATGGCTCAATGAATCCATATGATAATCCAATAGCAACACAGTTAGCAGTCCATGCTCTATCATGTCTGCCTTGTTTAAATTCTATCTTTCTATACTCTTCGTATCCAAACTCTTCTGCAGCATCTTTCTCTGATTGAAACTTAGATGAGTATACAAATCCTTTACTGATGAAATCCCATGTAGGTATAGTCCACTGCCATCCTGCAGTTTTACCTTGAGCATTTGTATATGCTACCATCTCTTCTTCTATATTAGTAGAGTAATCTACTTTAGTAACCAGTGCAGTATCAGTAAGAATATTATCGTATGGTATCCAGTCACTTGTCTTGTCAAATAATACTGATGACTGTCCAGTGCAATCAATAAACAAGTCAGCATATATTTCTTGGCCATTGACTACAAGGTGGTGGATTCTTTTATCCTTAGACCCCTGCATGACTCTCTCATACTTAACGTTTGTAACCTTATCAGTAATTAACTTAGCACTATCACAATACTTCCTAAGGTATGTGCAGAAACTACTAGCATCTATATGAAAACTTCTATCCTTTTCTATTTGATAAGGAGATATAAGATGATTGTTTAGTGGTAGTTTACCCTGCTCTGCTATAGTAACGAAAGGCATAAACAACTCTGCAAATGGAGGGACTTCATAACCCATTGCCTTTGCATACATCCACTCATGATATGATACGTCTGCTCTTATTGATTGACCATTAGGATAGTGAAAAACTTCACCTACCTTACTAAAATCTTGAAACCTACTACTTGATTTGTATGTTGCTCTTGCTTCTCTTAAAAATGTCTCGTCATCAATCTCCATATACTTTAGATACTGATTGATGTGTGGTGTTGTAGATTCTCCCACACCAATGGACTCGCCACCTTCTATGATAGTTATATTCCAGTCACCAAATGTCTTACAAAGAGCAGCAGTTGTCATCCATCCTGCTGTGCCACCACCTACTATGACTACATTCATTTCTTTTTCTTCCTCAACCTCTGCTCCATTTTAGCATAAGCTATGTCTGCGGCTGTCCATAGGTGTGGGTTTTTAATAATTTTTTTGATTGCTTTTTTGTTTGTTATCATGAGTATCTTGCCATTTGTGGAAGTGTTTCATGAGTTTTTCGGATGCGAAACTTACAATGTCACCACCGTGACGTTGCATTCCTTCTTCATTTGTTTCTATATTATTGAGATATCCTTCTGCAACCACGTGGTCACAAAACTCATACGCTGATTTATTTATACTGATATTGTGATGAATCAAACACAAAAGAGCAAGTTTTCTCTGCTCTGTCATACCATCGTCCATTCTATACTCAGGAATCATAGCTCTACCCAATGAGATTTCATGTCATCTTTGACATCCATATTATAACCACGGTCATCCATAATGTCAAATGCTATTGTGATTCTTTCTACATCATCTAGATGTCTATCAGTGCCATGCTTCAACCATGTTGGGAAGATAGTCATCTTGTTAGTAGCATTCGGAGAAGACCATGGCTTAACTCCGTATGGATTGTAGTAATTAGTATTGGTTGGATATAAATCTTCGTTGACTTGGATGCATAGGTGTCCACTTAGATGTTGATACGGTCCGAAACCATGACAGTGGACTTTAATTTTCTGATTCTTACGCATGACGTTTGCCCAACACTGGACATATATCTTACCTTTATACTCAAGGTCTAATGATTTTAGAAACTCGTCATGTAAATAACGTATCTCTGTCCTTAGTCCTCCTGCATTCTCAAAATTTAATAAGTTATAACGATTAGACCTAGCAGTTAGACTCCGTTTACCAAGTCCAGTGCCCCAATCATTCTCATATTCAAACTTAGATATTATATCTTGCTCTTTTCTTAAAATTTCTTCCTTTAAATCAGAATAATCTAACTTCGATATCTTCTCCCCTACAAAGTAATCCCAGTAAGGAGCGAAGGGTGTATAAGTCTCACACTTGAAGTTATAAATCTTCATCAGGTAATTGTTTGAATACTAAAAGTGGCTCGTTAACATCTTCCATTTCTGGATGAGGTTTATAGGCTCTCATTGCATCATTATAACTCTTTACTTGTGGTTTGTCAAAGTCTCTCAATGTAGAAGACATCATCTTCCACATAAAAGCAAAGGTCATACCAAAAATACCTATGAAAAATGTTAGGTATACAAATATTGTTACATCATTCATGTGTATTGCTGTGGTTTTTTATTCATGGGAACAACCTTAAAGGTCTCGAATTGAGACCCAAGATGTTTTTGCGCTATGTGACAGACATTCTCGAGGAATGCTGCTTTGTGTTTGGTCTTGTTGGAATACTTTTTAAGTGTAATCCACTCTCCTTTCATTAGTCCAAGAAGAGCAAACCTTTCTTGCTCCACGATAACCTCTGTCAACTACTTTTATATAGTTAAACAGATACTGTTGCGAGAGTTGTGCTTAAACTTACTGCACATAGGAATATCCATGGCACAGTTTTAATTGGTATACGTTTCATTTTTTTAAAGTGCGTAAGCGATTCTTGGTGCTATTGCTACTGCTGCTACCACTGCACCAAAGAGTGATACGCTGAGTAAGTATGTTTTCATAGTAGTCCTGCTGCTCCTGCTGAAATTCCTACAGTAAGAAAAAAACCAAACTCGAGAAGGTCTCGAGGAAGGTTTGTGTTGAGTAATAGTAATGATAACTCTATCATGAGTATTTATACTTAAGTGCCCTGTGGGAGGTAGTTATATACTGGACTCATGACTCCGCCACCTCCATCGTCATCATCATCATCGTCATTAAATGGCAAATCACCAAGCATCAAAAAACTAACAATGAATACCGTTATGACTGGCATAAACGGAAATAGTATAGTGTTGACCCAAGTATTGTAGTCTGCCTCTAATCCCATTAAACAAAACCTGGGATTATTTGTCCTGTTGTTAGGTATGCTCCTAATCCTGCAATGATACCTAGCATTGCTAGTCTACCATTAATCTTTTCAGCAACAACCTTTTCCTTTTCGATTGGTTTAGGTGTTGTCATTAAAAGATACCTGGGATTAGTTGTCCTGTTGTAGCGTATGCGCCAACTGCTGCTACGAAGCCAAGCATTGCTGCCCAACCGTTAAATCTTTCTGCTTCTGGTGTCATGATTGTGTCCTAGATAAAATTGAGTAAGTGAATGTGTCTTTAGAATCCTAAGATACCAAAGAAAAAGAAACTGCCTGTGGCAATATATGATATAAGTCCTGTAGTAAAACCGAGCATGGCAAGTCTGCCGTTGATTTTCTCAGCGTTAGGACCATAACCCTCATACTCTGAGTCGAGATAAGGAACTGGCTCAGTTGGATACATGTTTTGTCTTCCGCCAGATTCGGTTACAGTAGTCATTGTGTTAAGTTATGTAACAATGTATATACTATATATCAAATTGTAAAGTTTGTCAAGGGCGGTGTGACAGTTTCGTGACTGTCTTACTTTTTTTTAATAAGAAATATAACTTATTCTAATGTCTCGGTCTCATTATTAAACTGAATATAGTCTTCCATATTGACGTCGGGTGTGAATCCAATCTCAAATCCACCGTATCCTGACGTAGAATCATCTGTTAAGAAAACAGGTCCTGCCTCTTCGTGCTCGTGCTTAGGCATCTCGTCTCTGATTGACTTTAGTCCTTGATAGTAATGGAAGAGTAGACTTAGTGTTTCATCTTTTAACTCTTCAGTTTCCAAAGCGTCTTGGAATGCTGCCTTTGCATAATGGACAGCTTTATCAAAATTTTGGCAGGACATGGTAAGAAAGTTAGTTGTTTTTTATATAGGCTTGGACTTCATCGGATGGGTCTAACCACTTTGTGTATTCAAAGTCTTCGATGGCAGTCTCTAATTGCATACCGTTATCACATAGATACATGTCTTTGTATCTGTCTGTGTATTCGTTGTATTTTTGGATGCGATAGTCAGGCATTCCGTTATCAAGAGTCCCTGCTTCGATGTATCGGTAAGGGAATCGCTCTGTGATGACAATAGGTTTCATGTGTGGTTTGTATAACCTTGTCATTATAGCACACTATGTGAAAGAAAACCACCCTGTAATGATAAATTTTTCTGATGTATTGGAAACCACACCTCTGTGGAAGTGAGTCCAATCTGATGGCCATATGACAGTGTATCCTCTCTTAGCAGGCACATACTTGTCTTGATGAAACCACTCTGTGCCTCCGTCAGGCACGTCATTCAAATATGTCATAAACACTAAGTGTCTATAGACATTCCCAGGTGAAGAGTTTGCCCTTTCTGTATGCCACTCTTTAAAACCACCACCCTTAGGGTAATGTTGAAGAGATAGTGGCTCTACTATCTCAAATCTAGATAACTCTGCGAAGGGAAACCTCTCTAGATATTTATTTAATACCTTCTGAAGTGACATCAAATAGTTGTGAATCTCAGGTAAATGTAAAGAAACAGGAACATGTAAGTCTAGTGAATCTTTATAGTCTTTATCAACATACTTATCTCCACCCTCATAAACCATACCTTCATGACGAGCAAGTATATTTTGATGATGCCAGAAATGATATAGTCCTTTGACTACACTCTCTTCAATATAGTCACCCCATATGAAGTCTGACTCTTTCTCACACAGTTTACCTTTGTAGGTTACGATTTCTTTCAACAGTCCTCTCGGTATTCTCTAATAATTATCTTGGGGTCACCCTCATCATCCCAGAGTGTGCGTTTAACTATGTCAGTTTTACCTCTCATATTATATGAGATAATTGTGCGTGGCACGTCTGATGTATTATCTTCTGCTTCGTGTGTAATATGTGCAGGAAAAATTACCATGTCACCTTCTTTAACTGGTGGTAGATAGTCTTCTAGTTTCCCATTCCAAGGATTGCTAAATGGTGAATAGAATTTAGTGGGACTATGTATCTTGTCATCATAATCCAAGTAAATTACTGACGACCATCCAGATGCACCATGATTGTGACAACCATGTGACATCCCTTTCAATGCAGTTTGAAACCACATGTCAGTAAATTCTACACGTGTTTTTCCTGTGAAATCCTGTAGGTAAGGAGTGATGATATCAATGACAACATCACTCCAATCAGGAAGTTTATACTTTAACTCTTCATCGAAGAAGTCTGTGTAGACTTGTCCGTTAGATTCAAGCATAGACTCTTGTATGTTTGGTAGTGCCTCTTTGATTTTCTTCTTGGCAATGTGCCAATTCGCAATCTCATAATGTATGAGGGGCACACTAAACATACTAACAACGGTCATCGCATCTCCTGCAACTCACGAATTCTTTCACTGACAACTATAGCGTCATCAATGCGTCCTTCATTAACTAAGGTATGCAGTTGGTCAATAAGTATTTCTACAGCATCCATCAGAAAATCGGAATCTTCTTGATACTCCATTGGTTTACCTAGGTACAACTCATCTATTATATAGGTGACCTTCCTACTTGTCAACCCCAAAATTCTTGACAAACCACTCTGCGTCCACAACTACTAGAGGTTTCTTACGATTCTTTTTCATGAAAAGTATAGGCTCGTGGTCTCCTGAGTTTGCTTCTGCCTGTGCGTATGCTTCATATACATTCAACTTCTCTACATTCTTACACTCAATACTGAATGGGAATTTCTTTCTGGCATCCCTTGCCATGATTATATCTTCTCCTCCTGCACCCATACTCCTAGATTCAATGTCCTCAGGGTGTACATCACGATGCTCTATGAGCATGTCTCTTACCCATTGCTGAAAGCGTCTGCCCTTTCCTTTAGCACTTTGTGTTTTCAACCTTTATAATCTGTAAATGATAATTTAATTCTTGGCTCGTCTTCAAATAAGATGTCGCCAGACTCCTGCTCAGTAGATGATTGCTCATCATCTAAAGGTGAGTCCCAAGGTTCTCTTTCCATTATTCGATGACGTCCTTGTATGATAGGGATGCTGCAGGCTTACTGTATGCTGCCTCAAGATATCTATCTGGGTTTTCCTTGATAGCATCATCTAATTCTGCTGACAACTCTTTAAGTTGTTTTGAAATTTCTTTTATTCTATTGTAATTCATATTAGTATTACCTTAAAGAAAAGGAGACCCTAAGGTCTCCTGTATTATACATGTTATTTCTCTGTTTGTCTAGGGTCAAACAGATTCCAGTTATTCATATTGAATGGTTGTAAATATACCCATTTTGCGTAATGGATGCCCCTGTAACATAGCATTGCGAATACTCGCTCAGGGTCGTGTTTCTCAGGATCATACTCTGGTAAATCTGATGTTGCACCCCAGCTAAAATGGATTTTAAGCATTGTCTTATACCCTCAATGATTGAAGAAGGCGAACCTCTCCATAGATTAAGGTTAAAACAACTGCGATTCCAAGAGAAATTTCTGCAACTATTTGCATACTGCCTCCTTGTTTACTGGGACTCCTCGATACACGAGCTCTTTGTTGTTACTCACGAGTTGCTTAGGACGATTTGTGTCGTACTTAACTCCTCTGTATGTGACTTGTGCCATTTGGTTTTCTCCTAAAGTAATTGGGTGGTTTAATTCCCGTTCCTTCAGTCGGCTTTTGCGTCCTTACAATATAAACCATGTGTTTCACCGAAGTCATAATACAAATCGATAACTTCCTGTCTATCTTTATCGCTAATGTCTGGATAGACTTTAGCACGATTAACAAGAGTGTCAATGTCTGCACATGATACTGTAATTACAGTGGCAATTAAAGTTTCAATCATAAGGATGAACGATTCCGTTCCGAGTCGGCTTACTTGCGTCCAATGATGTAAGTATCACACTCACCTTCAACCTTTGTCCTAAAGTAATCTATAAGATACTCTTGAGCATCAGGTGTATGATTCTGATTGCTCAAAATCTCTACCCTTTGGTTATTCCATTCCTGACATGACATTTGCCAATGGTAACTGTTATGCTCAGAAATGAGAAGTGCTAGTGCTAAACTTTCCATTTGGATGAACGTGTGGACATCATAACATATCCACAACTATTTAGCAATGTTTTGTAACAGAGACCGTATACGGTATCATTTATTACTTTTTTTTCTTCTTTTTGGTTGGTTTGGTAGCCGCTTGTGTCTTTTCAAATGAGTTTTCACCTGTTTCAAAAATCTCAAGTGGTCCTTGATACCAAAGGTCGGGTCCAGGCCATGAATGTCTTCCCCACCATCCGTCTTTCTCCTCATTCATATTATTCATAGGTTTATAGTTTGAAACCACTAAATGTATTCTTGTCAACGTCCTGTTTAATACCACCGACAATGTAAGATTCTATCTCTGTCTCTTGTGGAGCATTCTGTTGTCCTTTAGAGTTGAGCCAATGCTCAGTCCAAGGTAAAGGATTATTCCTTGCGGGTATATCATACATGGTTTCTAGTCCGATTGCTTTCATGCGTCTATTGGCAACCCACTCGATGTATTGATGCAATAGTTTTTCGTTAAGACCTATCATGCTACCGTTAGAAAAGAGATAGTTTGCCCAGTCTTTCTCTTCGTTGACTGCGTTAGCAAACATCTGACGCACATTCTCTTTCTCTTCTTGTGCAATCTGTTGCATGTCAGGGTCATCACCCTTCTTCCATTTGTAAAGTATCTTCTGTGTCAACGCAAGGTGTTGTGATTCGTCTCTTGCAATAAGGGATATGATCTTAGCTGACCCTTCCATAAGCTTGAGCTCACCGAATGCGAAAGAGCAAGCAAAACTAACGTAAAAACGAATACCTTCAAGGATGTTGACATTGGCAATAGCTCTATAAAGTTTACGTTTGACATCCCTTAGAGTCCACTGTGATGTGGGGGATTCTTTCCAGTCTGGTTTCCACATATTACTTTCAGCATACTCACCTACTACATCAAGAAACTCATCGTATGCTTTAGTGACTGACTTAGCACGAGATATAATCTTCTCGTTATCTAATACAGTATCAAAGACCTCACCTGGGTCGGGATATACATTCTTAATTATATGTGTATAAGAGCGTGAATGTATCTGCTCCATGAATTGCCAGACACCCATGCAACCTTCCAACTCAGGTAGTGAGCAGTAAGGAGAGAATGCCATCCCAGGTCCTCTACCTTGCACAGAGTCTAATAAGATTTGATACTTGAGATTAGAAGTATAGATATGCTTCTGTTGCTCTGTCAATGTCTTATAGTCTGACCTATCCTTTTGTAAGGAGACTTCTTCTGGTCTCCAAAAATATCCTAATTGTGTTTGTGTTAATTTATCAAAGTCTGGATACTTATATTCGTCGTATCTCTGCATCCCTAAGGGTGCACCAAAAAACATTGGTTGCTTTTTGGTATCAGTTTTCTTTTCGTTGAATACTGTTACGCTCATGTGTTTTGCCATTTAAACTTTACAACTATCACAGTCTTCTTCTGACTCTGTGCCATGAAGAATTTCATTAATTAATTGCTCTGTCTTTGCAGCATCTGCATCGACGTCTTTTTTATTATCGTATGTATTTTGATAGTATGATGTTTTCCAACCGTATTTGTATGTTGTTAATAAGTCGTTTGCCATTACAGACACAGGCACTTCATTATCTGGATAGTTTTCTGGATTGTATGACCAGTTTCCACTGATTGCTTGGTCAAAAAACTTCTGCATGATAGCAGTCACGTTAATGTATCCCTCGTTACTAGGCATGTCCCACAGGAGCGTGTAATTATTCTTGTAAGTTGTAAACTGTGGTACAATTTGTTTAAGAGGTCCCTTCTTGGATTTCTTAACGGACAAGTAGTCTCTAGGTGGCTCAATTCCATTGGTTGCGTTTGACACAACGGAGCTAGATTCCGATGGCATTTGTGCGGACAGAGTGCTGTGCCTGAGTCCCCATTCGGCAATGTCATCGCGTAAAGAATCCCAATCATACTCGTATGATACTGTAACTAATTCATCGACTTCCTGTTTATATGTATCTATTGGAAGGATTCCATCGATGTATTTTGTGCGATGGAAAGCATCACATGCACCCTTCTCTTTAGCAATGTTATTAGATGCTCTAAGTAGATTGTATTGGAAGGATTCAGTCAGTTTATGAGTGAGGTTATACGCTTCTTGACTATCATATTTCACACCATTCTTTGCGAAATAATGTGCTAGACCAATGAAACCTATACCGAGTGACCTACGTGCCAACGTAGAGCGTCTCGCTGCAGGTACAGGATACTCTTGATAGTCAATCAATTCTTCTAGTGCTCTTACTGTAAGGTCACATAGATTCTCCATCTCATTAAGGTTACGTATCTTACCTACATTAATAGCAGATAGAATACACAAAGCAATCTCACCATCCTGACTATCAATATGATTGATAGGGTCAGTAGGTAGAGTAATCTCTTGACATAGGTTACTCATGTTGACTTTGTCTTTGAATGATGAATGACTATTACAGTGGTCAATATTCATCAGGTATAGACGACCAGTCTCTGCTCTCTCTTTGAGTAGGTCTAGGATTAATCCTTGAGCACCGACTCGTTTGGAGGGGATGGATTCATCAGATTCGTAACTGCAATATAACTCATCAAACCTATCGGTCCCAAAACTCTCATACAAATCAGGAACATCATGAGGGGAAAAAAGCGTGATTTCCTTATTTTCGATAAAACGTTCATAGAATAACTTGGATAGTTGAATTGAATAGTCTAGTTTTCTGACACGATTATCCTCAGTCCCTTTGTTATTCTTAAGGACGATGATATCTTCTATCTCTTGATGCCAGATTGGGAAGTGGACTGTCGCGCTTCCACCACGAATGCCATTTTGAGTGCAGCATCGGACAGTTGCCTCAAACTTTTTGAGGAAAGGGACAACACCTGTGTGCTGTACTTCTCCGCCCCTGATTTTAGCGTTGATGCCACGGATTCTACCCGCGTTGATACCAATGCCCGCCCTTTGAGCAACATAGTAGCCGATAGCCATGTCACTGCTAAAAATGCTATCGAGGGTGTCATCAACATCAACAAGAACACAGCTTGCAAATTGTCTGAGTGGCGTCCTAACACCCGCCATA
>Ga0208390_1000924_pt1 | contig 10718 bp, 8 predicted proteins | sample Knorr_S7_td_Surf_FD_185594 | JGI IMG/M metagenome (GOLD analysis project Ga0208390, IMG submission 185594) | Marine microbial communities from Southern Atlantic Ocean transect - Knorr_S7_td_SurfaceA_ad_6m_LV_A (SPAdes) (version 2) | ecosystem: Environmental > Aquatic > Marine > Oceanic | place...
ACCAGAAGCCGCAATGTCCGCCATGGATATAATTATTGGTAGACCATTTTTTTTAAGCTCAAGAATTTCTTGCCTTATACTTTCGGAGGCAAAACCACTTCCACCAGGTGTGTTGAGTCTAATCAATAACCCCGCAAAATCTCCATTCTTAACTTTTGAAATTAATCTAGCAAAATGTCCATTGGAGAGATTATTTTCATCATAGTCACCATCTACGATTTCTCCTTCAGCATTGATAATAGCTAACTTATTTGAACTTTCAGGCAAGGAAATTTTTTCGAAATAATCTAAGAAGTTTAAATAATATTTTCGATTGCCATCTGATAAGTTGAGAAAGTAATCTTCTAGTTCAATTCTATTAAGAACTTTATCAGCCAGTCCCAAAGAAACAGCCAATTCTGATCCGTTCTTAGCAGAAGAAACTAGACTACCAATATCATCAACATAATTTTGGATACTTATTTTTAAAAAGTCTTTCCTATTCAAAGAAACAATCTCTAGCCAATTCTCCCAAAGAGATCCAAGAAATCTTTTTGATTCAATCTTTGTTGACTCGGTCATTGAATCATTCGTAAATATTTCTGAAGCAGATTTATACTCACCCGCTATATAGGTGTTAACGTCAATTTTGTATTTTTCTAGCGCATCTTTTAGATAAAGTCGAAAATCTTTATAGCCTTCAATGTAAACCAATCCGAATGGATTGATTAAAATTTCATCAGCAAAGGATGCCAATAAATATTGATGTTGGAAGAAAAAGTCACCATAACTAATTACTTTTTTCCCAGTCGCTTTAAAGTTTTCTAAAGCCTGACCAATCTCTAGAGCATCAGTTGCCGATAGACTCATCATCGAGGAATCTATCAAGATTATTTCAATCTCGTTGTCTTCTTGAGCTGTTTCAATCACATTTATGATTTGAAAAGTCGATAAACCGGTATTGAAATCAAAAAAATTACTATTACTAGAAGATTGAGAAGTGCCATCGAGAACAAGAATTGAGCTTTTTTTATCGATTGAGGAGTTTAAAAAGGGCGCTATTAAAAGTCCTAAAAAAACCAATAATAAAATAATTACGAAAATTGAATTGACTAGTACTTTTCGAAAAAAATCAATTCTATTTAGAATATTTGTGAACATATTAAATATCTTACTACTTAGTTAGGGTAAAATTTATCAATAATGAGAAATTTTATTATCTTAGTCACTTTTATACTTTTTGTCGGATGCGGTGCTAATGATTTAACTTTCCACAAAATTAGTGGAAAAAATATTAATGATTTGTCAGGCAAATGGACGGTTATTAATTACTGGGCAGATTGGTGCCCTCCATGTATAAAGGAAATTCCTGAATTACATGAACTCGATAAAAATTTTGAAAAAATACAAGTTTTTTTGTTTAACTTTGACAGATTACAAGGAGATGAGTTAGAGGAGCAATTGGTGAGATTCAATGTAAGCCTCCCAGCACTTATAACCGATCCTAGTAATTTTTTCGATATTGATGTTCCAGACGCGCTTCCAGTTTCTTTTATCATAGATCCGAATCTGAGTTTATCTTTAACTCTCAAAGGACCGCAGACTGAGGAATCTATTTTAGAAGCTATAAATTATTCTGAATAAAAACTTCTGGATCTAATTTTTTATTAAGCAATAAAACTTCAAAGTGAAGATGTGGCCCGGTAACTCTTCCTGAACTTCCAACAAAACCGATTAAATCTCCTTTCGATACCTCATCATCTTTTTTAACAATAGATTTATTAAGATGTGAATATGAAGTTTTTAGATTTTGAGCATGCCCAAGAAGAATAAAATTACCCCTGTAAAAAAAATTTTCTGAAAGAAGGACTTTCCCATTAGCAGCTGCGTATACCGGTTCTCCAACCTCTGCAGCAATATCTAGACCTAGATGAGGGTTTTTTCTAACATTGTTTATAAATCTCTTTACACCATATTCACTTGAGACAATTCCTTTTGTTGGTGAAAGTAGAGGTAAATTTAGTTTTGACGAGGAATATTTTTTTTTAAGTGTATTAATATAAAGATCTCTTTCAAGATTAATTCTTTTTAAATTTTCTTTACTAAGTTGATTAAACTTTTTTTCTTTTATTACAATTCGAGACTCTCTAAATTCTTTATTTTTTATTATTAATCCAATATTTTCTAAATCTCTCATATCAAAGTTGTAAGCAATTGGCGCTATTATTCTTAAGTCTTTACTTTGACCACATTCAAAATATTCAAAATCAATTAAATCTAGGTTCACATTTTTCTTTTTAATATTTATAAGTCCACCAGGTACAAGATTTTGCTCAGGGAAATTACAATTTTGAGAAATTGGTATCAAGGAATTACAGCCAACTACTAAAAAAGAAAATACAAAAACACTAATCAGTTTTTGTAACTTTGGATTCAAAAGAGATCTCAGAAGCTTTAGTTGAAATAACATCACCTAGATTTATATCCTTTTTTGATCTAATAATTTTATCAGTTTTTTTATTTTTTGATATTGAGTATCCTCTTGACAGAACATTGAGAGGGCTTAAAGAGTTCATTTCACCCACAATACTTGAAAACTTTTCTAGTTTTAGTTCTACAAAAGATTGCATTGCTTTATTCATTAAATTTATGTTTCCCTCTAGTTCTTTTTTAACAATAAGGATTTTATTTGCAGGGTTTGATTTCAGTAGGTCAGAAAAAGAAAAATCAATAACATTTTTATAGTTAAGAAAATTTTGAAACATTTGCTTTTTTAGGAGATTTTTTAGTTCGTCTAGTTTTTGATTATTCTGATAAATCTTTGTTTTGGGGTTAATGAGACTTTTATTCACAACATTTAATTTATTTTCATAGTATGAAATTTGATTTTTCAAGGAATTGACTAAAATTAAAATTCCATCTTTCAAGTCAGATTTTTTTTCTACAAAACCTTCACTGATAATCTCTGCCGCAGCAGAGGGCGTAGGAGCTCTTAAATCTGAAACAAAATCACATATAGTGAAATCTGTTTCATGACCTATAGCACTTATAGTTGGTATGTTTAATTTAAAGATTTCCTTAGCTAATTTTTCTGAATTAAATGACCATAGATCTTCTAAGGAGCCGCCGCCTCGAGCAAAAATTATGATATCGAGACTTTTTAATCGATGTAATTCATCTATTTTTAAAATTGCTTTAAGAAGACTGTCTTCTGAACCGTCGCCTTGAACTAGCGAGGGTATTAAAGATACTTCTATCAATGGCGCTCTTCTACTCAATACATTTCTTATATCTTCTATTACAACTCCACTAGTAGAAGTAATAACTCCAATATGCTTTGGAAGGAGGGGGATCTCAAGTTTATGAGATTCTTCAAAGAAACCTTCTTTGTTAAGTTTATTTTTTAAAATCTCGAAATTTTTTAAAAGAACTCCTTCTCCAGCATATTCAATTGAATCGACTTGGAATTGATAAGTACCTTTTGCGAGATACATGGAGATTGAACCATTTAAAATTAACTGGTCACCATCGATGGGCTGCATATTTGCGGAACTGTTTCTAAATCTAAACATAACGCACTGAATTTCTGAACTATCATCTTTAATTTTAAAATACCAATGACCTGAATCGTAAGACCTAAAATTACTTACCTCGCCTTTTATCCATACTGCAGAGTAATTTTTTTCGAGAAGTCTCTTTGCAGAGTTATTTAGTTCAGATACAGATAAAATATTTAAATTATTTTGATTAGAATCCGGCATTAATGCAGTATAAACAATTCATATTTTTTTTATCAGATGAATAGTAAATTTTTACCAATTCTTGCAACTTGCATTGGTGGTTGTCTCATAGGGCTTGCTCCAATTTTTGTTAGATTTAGTGAAATAGGACCTTCCTTTACAGGGTTTTATAGATTTGTATTTGCAACAACTTTAATTTTAATTTACGGGCTTATTTCTGGAAAATTAAAATTTTTAAAATTTAGAGAACTTTTAATTGTTGCTATTCCTGGATTATGTTTTGGAATTGATATTACATTTTGGCATTCTTCAATAACTATGACGTCAGTTGCCAATGCAACTTTGTTCATAAACACTGCACCTTTGTATGTTTGTTTATTTGCTTTAATTATTTTTAAGGAAAGATTAAATTTCCTATTTTTAGTTGCTTTAGTTTTATCTTTTTCCGGAATTTTAATTATGACAACTTCAGCCTCCTCATTTTCAGGTGATTTTTATTCACTTGGAAACTTCTTGGCCCTTCTTGGCGCTTTTTTTTATGCTGGATATTTATTATCAGTTAATAAGTTATCTGATCGATATGATATTTTTAATCTAATTTTTTATTCTTCTCTATTTGCTTGTATTCCATTAGGTATGGGTAGTTTATTAGAATTAGATAGACCATTTCCAAGCTCCTATTTAGGCTGGAGTAACTTTTTAGGGCAAGCAATATTCGTTCAAATCATGGGGCAAGGACTAGTAATTTATGGTCTTTCTAAAATTAAACCTCAAATATCTTCTTTACTCTTACTATTTCAGCCAGTGACGGCAACAATTTTAGGAGTTTATTTTTTTTCTGAAACTTTATTATTAGGCCAATTCATAGGTGTTATCATTCTTTTGATAGGTATTTATTTTGCTGGTTTGAGTGAAAGATTAAATAGGGGTAATCAATGAGTAAAGAAATGATAAGAATCGCAAATTGTAGTGGTTTTTATGGAGACAAATTATCGGTTGCTAAAGACATGGTTGAAGGAGGACCTATCGATGTTCTAACTGGCGATTACTTAGCCGAACTAACAATGACAATTCTTTACAATCAAAAAATGAAAAGAGGAGAGAATCATGGTTATGTTGGAACCTTTATAAAACAGTTCAAAGACGTAGCTAAAATAGCTCAGGACAAAAATATAAAAATTGTTACTAATGCTGGCGGACTTAATCCAAAATCGATGGCTCTTGAAATTGAAAATGTTATAGAAGAATTAAATTTAAATTTAAAAGTTGCATACATAGATGGCGACGACTTAATTCCTATGATGGATAAGTTAACTGACCTTGGCGAGAAGTTCTCAAATTTAGACAAAGATTTAGAATTAAAAGATTATTCAAAGAAACCCATTACGGCTAATGCATATTTAGGAGCCTGGGGAATTAAAGAAGCTCTTGATAATGGGGCTGATGTTGTTGTTTGTCCCAGGGTCACAGATGCGGCAGTTGTGATCGGCCCTGCTGCATGGAAGTTTAATTGGTCAAGAGATCAATATGATGAATTGGCTGGAGCACTTGCAGCTGGTCATATTATTGAGTGCGGAGCTCAAGCTACAGGAGGAAATTATTCGTTTTTCCAAGAAGTACCAACATTTGACAATATTGGTTATCCCATTGCAGAAGTTTATGAAGACGGAAGTTTTGTAATAACTAAACATGAAAATACTGGCGGATTAGTTTCAGTTGGGACTGTTACAGCACAATTACTTTACGAAATTGGCTCACCTGCATATTTAAATCCCGACGTTATAAGTCATTTTGATACCTTAAAGATTACCCAGGAATCTCAAGATAGAGTCTTGGTTCAAAACGCAAGAGGTAGTAGCCCTACGAATACGCATAAAGTTTGCGTTAACTTAGTCGGCGGTTATAGAAATGGAATTGAATTATTACTCACTGGATTAGATATTAATGAAAAAGCAGAGCTAATAACTGATCAAATTTTCAAATCTGTTGGTGGTAAAGAGCAATTTGATAAAGTTGACATTCAGTTACACAGAACAGATAAAGAAAATCCTAACTCAAATGAAGAAGCGCAAGCATTTCTCAGAATTGATGTGATGTCCTCTAACCCGGAGCTTGTGGGAAGACTCTTCAATGCAAAAATAATTGAACTTGCATTGGCTAATTTTCCTGGTTGGACTGGAAGAAGTGGGGTAGTACCCAATGGACCTTACATAGAATATTGGCCAACTTTAGTTAATAGTAAATATGTTAAAGAGCGTATTCACATTGGGGATAAAGTTATCGACATTACTCCAACAAGTCAGTTAGGTCTAGAAGAAAAGTACTATCAAAAAGTACCTTATGAAAATCCAGAACTTGAGATTCAAAGCTTTGAAGAAGATTTTTTTGGAAAAATTTTTGGAACTAGATCGGGAGATAAAGGGGGTTGCGCTAATTTAGGTGTCTGGGCAAAAACAGAAGATGCATACTCCTTTTTATTTGATTTCTTAACAGTCGAAAAATTAAAAGAACTTCTGCCTGATTTAGAAAAATTTGACATAGATAGATATGAATTACCAAATATATTCTCTTTAAATTTTTACGTTCACGGGATCCTTCAGGAAGGAGTATCTTCTTCAACTAGAATGGATGGCCAAGCTAAATCATTAGGAGAATACCTGAGGGCCAAAAAAATTAATTTTCCCAAACAATTATTAAAATAACTATGACTGAAAAAAATTTATCTTTAAAAGGCTTAAATTTTCAGGCCACTAAAATCGAAGAAAAAAACAACATACTGACTATTACCCTTAGTCGTCCAGAAAAGAAAAATGCGTTAAACAATGTAATGATGAATGAAATTTGTTATGCGTTAGCATATGCAAAACAAGAAAGATCTATAAGAGTAGTAATAATTGCTGCTGAAGGAGATATATTTTGCGCTGGAGCTGATTTAAGAAGGGAAGAATCAGAGTCAAACGTTCCAAAACTTGAAGGTTCAGATGATATTAGTTTGATGTTAAGACATTTGTATAAACCTGTAATTTGTAAAATCCAAGGCTCTGTCTTGGCTGGTGCGCTGTTAATGGTTACTAACTCAACTCATGCAGTTGCAGTTCAAGAAGCAAAATTTTCTGCACCGGAAATTTTAAGAGGTTTATGGCCTCATATGGTTATGGCTGGATTATTTAGAGTCATGCCTAAAAGGGCGGGACTAGACTTCGTGATGAGAGGTCAGTCTATAGATGCAAAACAAGCAAAAGAATGGGGTCTAATAAACGAATTTGTTAGAGCCGAAGAACTAGATGATTATGTAAATAAACTTTCAGAAGAATTGGCAAGTCTCGCACCTGGAACTATGTCATTTGGGTTAGAGGCTTATGAGAAACAGGACGCTATGGCATTTGACGAAGCTTTGCCTTTTTTGCAAAAACAAATAGCAAAAACTTTTGAAGGCCCTGATGCCAAAGAGGGCATTGCAGCATTTTTAGAAAAAAGAAAACCTAATTGGGATAAATAAAAAAAATGAGAGTTCTAGCACTTGGTGGCAGCGGAGGAATGGGAAGGTTCTCATCATTTGCTATTTCTTCTAACCCGAAAATCACAAAAGTGACCATAGCTGATTTAAATGAATCAAGTGCTATAGAGTACGCCAGTAATTTTGACGAAAGGTTTTCAGGCGTAGGAATAGATGTATCTGATAAAGGAAAATTAGAAAAGCTGATGCAAAATCACGATATTGTTTTAAACACAACCGGTCCATTTTTTAAACTTGGTGTTTCAATTTTGAAGTCTGCCATAAACTGTAAATGCCATTACTTAGACATTTGTGATGATTGGGAGCCGACACTAGAAATGCTCAATCTTAATGATGCGGCTTTGAAAAATGGCGTAACTGCCATCATCGGCTTAGGAGCAAGTCCAGGCATAAGCAATTTATTAGGTTTGAAAGCAATGAAAGAACTTGACTCTGTTAGTTCTATTATTACTGGATGGGATATGAGCAGTGCTAAACCTGAAGACGAATCTTCTCAATCTGGAACTAATGCAGCAATGGAACATGGGTTGCAACAAGTTACTGGAGAAATCAAAATTTTTAAAGAAAAAAAATTTCAGAATACTAAACCTTTAGAGAAAATGTCTATCAACTATCCTGGTAGAGGTAACTTCAATGTTTATCTTTTTGGGCACCCAGAAGCTATTTCTTTCCCTCATCATTATAAAAATATAAAAGATTCATTTAATGTCTGCCATGGTTCTAAAGAGAGTAACATTTACATTATAAAAATCTTAAGGTGGTTTGTGGATAGAAAAATTATTAGTTTTAAATCCGGAGCACTTTTTTTAGAATGGCTAGAGAGAAATTTTGGAACAACACCATCAATTGAGAAACAAACTAAAGGATTGCCAGCAATTTATGGACTAGCGCAAGGAACTAAAAACCAAAAAGCTGCAACAGTAGCTGTTACTTTATCTAAAGAAGAATTAATTAATCCTTGGGGAATGGGAGCGATAACGGGTTTTCCTCTTGCTTTTGGGTTAGAGCTATTCTTAGAGAACAAAATTAATCAAAAGGGTGTTTTAGCGCCAGAAGGAGCTATAGAACCTGATGAATTTTTTTCTCTATTAACTGATCACCCACTCGAAATATCTAGATCGTGGGAGTATTAATCTAAAACAACTAAAGTTGCTCCATTCTCTACTTGTTCATCCTTTTGAATTAAAATTTCTTTTACCTTCCCATCGCTTGGTGCTACCACTTTATGTTCCATTTTCATTGCCTCAAGAATAACCAAGGTATCGCCTTTTTTAATTTTTACTCCTTTTTTTATTTTAATATCAACCACTTTACCGGGCATCGGAGCGTTTAGACCTCCCTCTATAATTTCTTTTTTGGAAGTATTGAATTTTGGAAGCACTTTGAAAAGTACATCACCACTTTTTGATTGAATTAATAACAAACCATTTTCAAAGGTAACTTTGCTTCTTATTCTATTTTCATCAATTTCTACATCTATAAAATTTCTATCCCAAGAAATCATTTTTACCAAATTGTCCTTATCGGTTTCAAAAAATCCTTTTTTGTTATTTTTATACTTTATTGATAAGTTCTCTTCTCCATATTGAAGCTTTACTTCTTGCATTGGAAGTTTGGCGTTGCTCCATCCAGAAGACAAATTTGAAAGCACTTCAGATTCATGCCTATTTTTTCCTTGAATCCATATTGAAGCAGCGGTAGCCAAAAAATATATTTCTTCTTCGCTTAAATTAATTTCATCGTTAATTTTAACTCTTTCTAAGAAATCAGTTGTTGTATTTCCTTTAAGGAATTCTTCTGATCTAAGTATTGAAATTAAATAATCTCTATTGGTTTTAAGCCCACCAAAATGACTATTTTCCAAAGCCAAAGCTAATTTATTTGCGGCTTCTATTCTAGTTTCTCCGAAAGAAATTATCTTGGCTAACATGGGATCAAAATTCGGAGTAATTTCAGAACCCGCTTCAACTCCTGAATCCCATCTTACGAGCGGATCTTCTGTTGGTTCAAAAGCAATAAGTTTTCCAGTTACTGGTAAAAAGTTATTTCCAGGATCCTCTGAATAAAGCCTAACTTCTATTGAAGACCCAAACCATTCAATATCTTCTTGTGAAAAATCCAATGGTTCTCCATTTGCAACTTTTAATTGTTCTCTCACTAAATCTATGCCCGTAACTTCTTCAGTAACAGGATGTTCTACTTGCAATCTTGTATTTACCTCTAGAAACCAAAACTCTTTAGTTTTTTCATCAAATAAAAATTCAACAGTTCCAGCAGATTCGTATTTAAGTATCGACGCAATTTTAATTGCTGCTGCACCCATTTTATTCCTAAGTTCTCTATCGACTACAGGGGAAGGAGACTCTTCAACAACTTTTTGATGTCGTCGTTGTATGGAACATTCTCTCTCTCCTAAATGAACAATGTTTCCAAAAGAATCTCCTAAAATCTGAATTTCGATGTGTCTAGATTTAGCAATATACCTTTCAATAAAAACTCTTTTATCTCCAAATCCTCCTTCAGCTTCTCTTTGTGCTGAAATAATAGACTCTTTCAAATCTTTCTGGGTCTTTACGATTCTCATGCCTTTACCGCCCCCACCTGCAGCAGCTTTTATCAAAAGAGGATAACCAATTTTTTTTGCTTCTTTTGGATCATTTGTCATTGGCAATGTTGGAACATTAGCCTTTTCAGATAATTTCTTTGCTGTTAATTTATCACCCATCTTTTTAATTGCATTGGCCGAGGGACCAACCCATTTAATACCCGATTTAGATACTAAATTTGCAAAATTTGAATTTTCAGATAGAAAACCATAACCCGGGTGAATTGCATCAACATTTGCAGAGGTTGCAATTTTTACTATCCTTTTTGCATCTAAATATGAAGTTTCAAGCCTAAAGGCTTCTTTTGCTTCTCTCACATACGGTGAATTAGCATCTGCATCGGTATAAATTGCAACGGTCCCAATCCCCATTTGATGAGCAGATTCAATAATCCTAGAGGCAATTTCTCCTCTATTGGCAATTAATAATTTTTTAATCGTCATAATCTGAATACACCAAAACCATCAGATCCTTTAACTTTTTTGTTATTTACAACCGATAGACAAATTCCAAGCACATCTCTGGTATCTCGTGGATCTATAATGCCATCGTCACTTAGAACGCTTGTCGCCTTTAAGGCAACTGAAGCCTTGTCGTGTCCTATTTGTTGATTTTTAACAATTTCAGCATCTTTTTTTTCATCAAATTTAATACCTTTCCTAGCAGCTTGGCCTCTTCTCACAATGGACATCACACCAGCAATAACTTCTCCTCCCATGACTGCAATTTTTGCAGTAGGCCACAAGAAGGTAAATGAGTTACCAAATTCTCTTCCAGACATTGCATAAGTTCCAGCGCCATAAGAATTACCAACAATTACTGTTAGATGGGGAACTTCTGAATTAGACACTGCATTTAGCATTTGAGCACCTTTTT
>Ga0208390_1000926_pt1 | contig 10709 bp, 9 predicted proteins | sample Knorr_S7_td_Surf_FD_185594 | JGI IMG/M metagenome (GOLD analysis project Ga0208390, IMG submission 185594) | Marine microbial communities from Southern Atlantic Ocean transect - Knorr_S7_td_SurfaceA_ad_6m_LV_A (SPAdes) (version 2) | ecosystem: Environmental > Aquatic > Marine > Oceanic | place...
TATCTCCCAACTCTCCCTTGTTTACTAAATCTTTAAATGAGTCAACAATAACTTTCCTTGTATCACTTGGTTTAATAATATTATCAATTAATCCAAGTTGAGCAGCAATATCAGGATTACTGAATTTTTCATTATACTCTTTAACAAGTTTTTCTTTATATGAGTTTCTATCCTCTGCTTCAGCTAACTCTCTTCTGTTAATAATATCTACGGCACCCTCGGCTCCCATTACAGCAATTTCACCACTTGGCCATGCAAAAAGTTTGTCTGCACCAAGTCCAATTGAATCCATTACAATGTAAGCTCCCCCATACGCTTTTCTAATTACTACACAAACTCTTGGAACAGTCGCCTCAGAGTAAGCATACAAAAGCTTTGCACCACTTCTAATTATTCCACCATGTTCTTGCTCAACTCCAGGAAGGAATCCAGGAACATCAACTAGTGTCAAAATCGATATGTTGAAGGCATCACAAAATCTTACAAACCTCGCGGCTTTTTCTGAAGCTTTGATATCTAATACTCCTGCAAGCTCCATTGGTTGGTTAGCAACTATGCCTGTTGTATTTCCATTTATCCTTGCAAATGAAGTAATGATATTTGTAGCGTAATTACTTTGTATGGGATAATGTTCACCATCATCAACAATATCCAAAATTATTTTTTCCATATCATAAGGTTGATTTCTGTTTTCAGGTATAAAACTATCGAGTGATTCAATAACTCTTGATGGCTCATCTTCAGTTATAAACATAGGAGGTTTCTGAGAAGAGGACTGCGGAAGAAAGCTCATAAGGTATCTAATTTCTTCAAAAGCTTGTTCTTCAGTCTCACACACTTGATGAGTAACTCCAGATTTTGTTCCATGAGCTTCAACACCACCCAGTTCGTCAAATGTCACATCTTCACCTGTTACAGTTTTTACAACTGCTGGACCAGTCACATATAGTTGTCCTATGTCTTTTACTTGAAAAATAAAATCTGTTAAAGCAGGACTATAGACAGCTCCTCCTGCAGACGGTCCAACGACAACAGAAATTTGTGGAACTTTGCCTGAGGCTTCTACATTTTTTTTGAATATTTGGGCATAGCCAAAGAGAGATGAAATTCCTTCTTGAATCCTTGCACCACCTGAATCTTTAATTCCAATTATTGGAGCTCTAGCTTCTAGAGCATGGTCAATAATCTTTAGAATTTTTTTGGCAACTACTTCACCAAGACTTCCTCCCATTACAGAAAAATCTTCACTAAACACAAAAACTGGTCTTCCATGTATTGTGCCAGTTCCTGTGATAACAGCTTCACCCTCAGGATTTTCTTCCGATGCTACATGCTGATCAATTTCGCTAAATGATCCCTCATCTAAAAGTAAATCAAGCCTTTCATAAGCTGTTAATTTTCCTTTTGGATGTTGAATTTTTTTAGCTTTTTCATTACGAATTTCAGCTAAATTTTCGTCTGACATGCCCATCTTTCCTGTTTATTGTTAATGTATGTATTTGACCTATATATATGTAAAGAAGTAACACAATGAGAACCTTTTTTTTTGATTCCATATACAATACACAGGAATTTGCATTAGAGGAACTAAACAGTGAACCAATACTTGTAATAAGCTTTCACCAGGAAAAAGGGAAAGGAACATCAAACAGAAGCTGGTTCAATGCTGACCAATCATTAGCTTGTTCTTTTGCTTTTAACAAAGGCGACAATCAGTTAGATGAAACTTTAATACCATTACTTTCTGGACTGTGCTTTACAGAAGTGCTTTCAAAGCCACCAATATTTTTAAAATGGCCCAATGACTTAATAGTAAATGATTTAAAAGTTGGGGGTGTTTTAGTTGAAAGTGTTGGGGAAAAAATTTGTATCGGCATAGGCATTAATTACTTTTGGAAAAACCCTACTGTACCAAATGCTGGTGCACTTTTTAATGAAGTTCAGGAAGATGATTCAATTAAAGATCATGCAATTAAATGGGCTGAAAAAGTATATGAGTCTGTAACAAAAAATAGTTTTTCATTAGAGCATTATAAAGCAAAATTGCAAACACTAGGAAAGGTTGTTGAATATCCGGAAGGAAGAGGTTGGGCAGAAGATATAAATGAAAATGGTTCATTAAGAATCAAGACAACTGAAGGAGAGATTATAAATTTAACCTCTCCCTTAATTTCAGAAGTAAATTAGTTATCATTAATAAGCAGGAAACAAATGAAACAATTAGTAGTTGAGAAGAATAATCCAAATCCAATTCTTTTGGATACACCAATTCCAAAACCTGGTCCTGGAGAAGTACTAATTAAAAACCATTATTCTGTTGTCTCTTCTGGGACAGAATTAGCAGCTATCGAATTTGCAAACACGGGAGTAAGTGAAAAGTTACAAAATTCTTCAAATATAGAAAAAGGCTTGAAGCTATTAAAAGATGATGGAATTAGAGCAGTTTGGAATGCAGTATTTCCAAAAAATATACTACCTCTTCAGTTAGGCTACAGCTCTTCAGGGGAAGTTGTTCAAACTGGAAAAGGTGTAAGTGATTTCCATACTGGAGATAGAGTAGTTTCAAATGGAAATCATGCCGAATATGTTGTCGTAAATCAGAACCTTTGTACTCGAATTCCAGACAATACAGATATTAAAGAAGCCTCTTTTACAGTACTTGGTAGCATTGCTCTACATGGATTGAGACTCTCAGAGACATCACTTGGATCAAAAGTAGTTGTAATTGGTCTAGGAATTATTGGACAATTAGTTTGCCGTTTAGCTGAAGCACAAGGATCTGAGGTTATTGGTATTGATCCAGATACAAAAAGAACTGATCTGAGTGCAAATTTTTACACTTCTGTTGAAGAAGCAAATATGACAAATGTAGATTCTGTAATTATCACTGCAGCAACATCTAGTAATGAACCAATAGAAGTTGCTACTAAAATTGCAAGAAACAAAGCAAAGATTGTAGTTGTTGGAGATATACCATTAAATATTTCAAGAAATGATTTTTATTATAAAGAATTGGAGCTTGTTGTATCAAAGTCTTACGGTCCAGGAAGATATGATAAGCAATATGAAATTCTTGGAAAAGATTATCCAATTGAGTATGTTAGGTGGACTGAGAATAGAAATTTTGAAGCCTTTATTAAGCTACTGTCACAAAATCAAATTCACTTATTAGATTTAGTTACCGAGGAGGTTTCATTTGAAAACGCACCTTCTATATATAAAAAATTTTCTGGAGAAGATAAACCACTTTCAGTAGTTTTGAGATATGACAATAAGTCAGAACCTAAAATAGATTTTCAGAGGACTGTCGAACTTGAACCTAAAACTGAAAAAGTTAATTTGGGAATTCTAGGTGCGGGCAATTTTGCTTCTACGACAATTTTACCAATTTTAAAAGAATTGAAAAAAGATTGTCAAGTCTTAGGCATTGCATCGTCAACAGGTTTGAGTTCAGAATCCCTTGCAACAAATTTTAAAATAAAAAATAAATATCCTACAGAAGAGGAAATACTTAATTCTGAAGAAATTGATGCTGTGTTAATTTTGACCCCGCATTTCAATCACAGTGAACTTGTAATTAAAGCTCTTAACAAAGGAAAGTCAATCTATGTAGAAAAGCCTTTAGCACTAACGGAAGAGTCATTAATTGAAATTGAAGAAGCAATCTATAACTCTGAGAATCCAAAACTGTTTGTGGGATTTAATAGAAGATTTGCAGCTGCTACACAATTTGTAAAACAGAAACTCAACGCTAAAGCTGCAAACAGTATAACTTTTAGATTCAGTGTTCCTCCTTTAGATAAAGATCATTGGACAAACATGAAAGAGATAGGTGGTGGAAGAATTGTTGGTGAAGCTATTCACGCAATTGATTTAGCTTGCTATTTGTTTGATTCTCTGCCACAAAGTGTTGCATCTTCAGCTCCGATTAATAAAGACAACAATGAGGCCAATGAAAACCAAGTATTTATTAGTGTTAACTTTGCTAATGGCTCTCATGCTGCAATTCAATATTTTTCTGAAACAAATCAAAGTCTTGCAAAAGAGAGAATAGAAATTCATGGTGGAGGAAATTCATACATAATTGAGGATTTCCAATTATTGAGATATTTAGAAAGTAATCAAAATAAAAGTAAAGTATTTTCATCCGGAAAAGGGCATAAGGAGTCTCTTCAAATATTTTTTGATTATGTGAAAAATACTTCAGAAAACCCATTCACTTGGCTTGAGCTTAAGTCAATCTCAAGGGCTGGTATATATGCTCAAGACTTTATTAATTCTGGACAGCAACACTCTGTATAAAATATGAATCAAACTTTTGATATTCATTTATTAAAAAATGCAGTTTACGAATCTGCATCAACGATCAAAGATCTACGAGAAGACGTAAAGGTTTTTTCAAAAAAACATGAAGTAGATTTGGTCACGGAAGCCGACTTAAGATCAGAAGAAATACTTATAAATGCTATTAAAAAAGAATTTCCAAATGATGGAATAATCTCTGAAGAGTCAGAAACAGTTAATCCAAAAGCAGACAGATTTTGGGTAATTGATCCACTAGATGGGACTGTAAATTATGCAAATGATATACCCCAGGTTGCAATTACATTAATGCTTATAGAAGATAGCTCACCAACACAAGCCTATGTTTTCGATATTTACAATGAGATTTTATATGAGGGATATAAAGGTAGTGGTGCATTTAAAAATAGCGAAAAACTAGAGGTTTCAAAAAGCACTTCCATGCAAAAAGCAATTGTCGCAACGGGTTTTCCATATGACAGAGTCCACCATTCTGATCAATATATCCCAACTTTTGAAGCTGTATTAAAATCTTGTGGAGGAGTAAGAAGATTTGGAAGTGCAGCATTAGATGTTTGCTGGATTGCAGATAACAAATTTGATGCTTATTTTGAATTTTTTATGCAGCCATGGGACACATTAGGTGCAAGCTTAATCTTGAAAGAAGCGGGTGGAAAAGTAGTTGATGAAACTGATAATTTTCCTTCTACAGAGTCAAATTTATTAGTAGCATCTAATTCTGAAATTCATGATGAGTTTAAAAATATAGTTTTTTCAAATATACATGATGAATTAAAGGGTCGTTTCTAATTTCATTGCGGCCTCGGCAGGATTCGAACCTGCGACACCAGGTTTAGGAAACCTGTGCTCTATCCCCTGAGCTACGAGGCCAATTAAATTCTGATAACATTAGTATCAAATAGATTTCGGCTTATAGGTACATTATGTTAGCAGTTGACGTTAAAAATATTAAGAAAACTTTTGTGAGCAAGCAGGACAATGTTGAAGCTGTAAAAGATGTTAGTTTTCAAGTAAAACAAGGTGAAATCTTTGGGTTGCTTGGTCCAAACGGGGCTGGTAAGTCTACAACAATATTGATGCTTACAACTTTACTAAGAATTACAGAAGGAAGCGCATCTATTTTAGGATTAGATGTTGCCTCTAAAGATAAAGAAGTTAGAGAGAAAATTGGTGTAGCCCTTCAAGATACTGGCATAGATAATTTGCTAACAGGACGAGAATTATTTTCTACAACCTGCAGGCTTTGGGGGTATTCAAAAAAAGATTCTGAAAAGAGAACAACAGAGCTTTTAGAACTAGTTGGCTTAATGGAAGCAGCGGACAGAAGAGTAAAAACTTATTCTGGTGGTATGAAACGTAGATTAGACCTTGGCTTAAGTTTAGTTCACTCTCCAGAAATTCTATTTTTAGATGAACCAACAACAGGGTTAGATCCTGGATCTAGAAGAGTTTTATGGGATGAAATTAAACGACTTCGTGATAATGGAGTAACAATTATTCTTACAACACAGTATCTTGAAGAAGCTGATGAGTTATCAGACAGGATTGCAATCATCGACGAGGGCTTGGTTGTTGCAGAGGGAACATCAGATGAATTAAAAGCAGGAATAGGTGGTGATGTAATAACTTTTGCATTTGAAAATAATAATGATTTAGAAAGTGCAAAAAATATACTAAAAAATACAGTTCAAGAAAAAAATGAATTAAGAATCAAAGTTGAGGATGGGGCATCAAAAATCCCTATATATCTAAAAGACCTTAGTAGTAATGGAGTGGAAGTAAGTTCAGTTTCGGCGAACAAACCTACATTAGACGATGTTTTTCTCGAAGTAACTGGATATAGACTAGAAGGTTCTGAAGACATTACAAAGGAAGAAGAAAAGGGTGACAGATAATGAAATCAAATAGTTCTTTTTTAGTACAGTTACAAATTCTGACAAAACGAATGGTTTTGAGAGTTGTAAGAAGACCACTTGCTGAATTACCAAATTTAATTATTTCAGCCTTTTTCTTATTTGTATATGACGGTGCCTTAGGGGGTGTTTTTGGTGGTACTGCTAGCGGAACACCTTTTGATTTTGCTAAAGGAAACTTTATAAACTTTATTCTCCCAGTTTCCATAGTTTCAGCCTCCTTGAGTGGTGCAGCATCAGGAATTTATTTGGTAGAAGATATTGAATCTGGTGTTTTTAAACGTTATCAGAGTATGCCAATCTCAAGATGGGCTATTATTTTGGCACCAATGAATGTAGGTGCCTTGAGAGTGTTATTGCAATCAAGTCTTATTTTATTAATTGGAATAATAATTGGTGCAGATCCTGCAGTTGGCAATATTGGATTTTTGATAGTTCTGTCAATTGCCTTTATTTGGGGAATGGGCTTTGCTGGATATTCAGTAGCAGCAGGTGTTAAATCTGGCTCATCACAGGGGGCACAAGCAGCTACTTTTTTATTTTTTCCTGCTATTTTTCTTGCACCAACATTTGTTCCACGAGAAGCACTAAAAGGTTGGCTTGAAACTGCTGCAGCATATAACCCAACAACATATGTTATTGAAGCAATGAGAGCAGTTATGGTTGATGGCTGGGAACTTGATGTTTTATTCAGAGGCTATCTTTCTGCTGGATTATTTGCTGCACTTACCCTTACACTTGCGGTTCTTTCAGCTCGAAAGGCTACAGAAAAAGCATAAATACTGCTTTGAGTAGCAAATAAAATTTATTATTCTATATAATTCGTAAGGATAAATATGGAAGCAAACTTAAAAGCAAGTTTAAGAGACATCATTGGCTCTGCTGAATCAAGAAGATTAAGAAACAATGGCGAATTACCAGCAGTTATTTACGGTATGGGCATGGATCCAGTTTCTGTAGTTTTAGACGCAAGAGAATTTAACAACGCTCTGAGAAGTGAGGCTGGTGCAAACACAATTTTAAATCTAGAAGTTGGAAAAAAGAAATATACAGCTTTAGCTAGAGAAATTCAAAAACATCCATATAAAAATCAATTTTTGCATGTAGACCTAATACAAATTGATCTTACAAAAACAGTTGAAGCAGATGTTCAGATTAATTTTATTGGCACACCGATTGGCGTAAAGGAAGAAGGTGGCTTAGTACAAACCGTTAATGCAACAATAACTATTTCGACGTTACCAACCAATATACCTTCTTCGTTAGATTTAGATATTTCAGAATTAAATGTTGGTGAGAACGCAACCGCCACTGATGTTGAGTTACCAGAAGGAGTAGAACTAGCGTCAGAGGACGATGAATCAATTTTGGTAACTATAACGCTTCCAAGAGCTGCAATTGAAGAGGAAGATGAAATTGAAGGTCTTGAAGGCGAAGAGGGCGAAGAAGGTGAAGAGGGAGCCGAAGGTGAATCTTCTGAAGAAGCTGTTGAGGAAGAGTCCTCAGATGAATCTGGAGAATAATAAAACTCTCTTAGTTGGTCTCTGGAATCCTCAATCAAAATACTTAAAAACAAGACACAATATTGGTGCGGATATTTTAGAAAAGTTTTGTATTAAAAATTCTATAAATGTGAAATTAGACAAATCAGGCAGTTTCAAGATTGGTCAAGTGTCTTTTGACAATTCGGACATAGATATCATCTTTCCAATGGTTTCAATGAATAACTCTGGAGAGGCACTCAAAGCTTACTTAAAATACAATAATGTTGAAGCCTCAAATATATTAGTGATTCACGATGATATAGATCTCGGTTTTGGTAGATTGCGTCTAAAAAGTGGAAGTTCTGATGGAGGACACAACGGAATTAAGTCTATAAATTCTTACTTGCAATCTAATGAATATTTTAGATTAAAAGTCGGAATTGGCAGACCCCCTAAAGAAGTTAACCCCGCAGATTTCGTTTTATCTAGGTTTTATAATAATGAAGAAGAAGAAGTTGAATTTTTGATAGAAGATTGTGTAGATATTATTGGAACATTTTTAAAAGATAGAGAATCTGCTGTGAAAGCAGCTTCTGAGCGAAGAATAATTGATGTGATTTAATGAGGCAGTATATACCAGATGGATTAGCACTTTTTAGAATATTTTCTGCGCCAGTCATTTTATATTTATTACTTTTAGACGGTTCAAGTGAAGGACTAATGTTAATCCCAGCAATAATTGCATTTATAGCTGCATGGACAGATTTTTTTGATGGACGTCTTGCAAGAAAGTGGAATGTCACATCAAAAATGGGGGCATTTCTTGACACCATTGCTGACAAAATATTTATAACTTTTATTTTCATAGGCTTTACCTATATTGACAGAGTAAGTATTTGGATTACAACATTATTAATTGCTAGGGAGTTTATTATTACTGGCCTAAGAGGACTAGCTGGTAATCAAGGGATTATGATTCCTCCAAGTAAGTTTGGAAAAGCAAAAGCAAGTTTACAGTTTTGGGCAATAGGATTTGTAATGATGGATTTTTCATTAAGAATTCTAAGCTTTAGTATTGCTGACTTACTTGTACTACATGCCCTAATATTCTCTTATATCTCTGGATATCAGTATCTTTTAGGTTATTTGAAACAATCAAAATGAAATATAAAAATATATTTATTACTGGCTCAACAGGAGTTGTGGGTAAGCCGCTTCTTAAAAAATTAATTGAAAATAATCATAACATTTATGCATTAAGTAGATCTGAGGAGAATAAAAAAATTTTAGAGTCCAAGGGTGTATCTGTTATCAGTGGAAATATTTTGACCTCAAATCTTATTGATCAATTTAAAAATTTAAATATTGATGCAATATTTCATGTTGCTGGAGTAAATAAAATGTGTTCAAAAAATCCGCAATATATGTTTGATGCAAATATTGATGGAACAAAAAATATTTTAAATTTAGGTAATCAATTAGGAATTTCAAGATTTGTTTACACATCTTCTGCTGTCACGCTTGGTGAGAATTTGGGTAGTATCGGGAATGAAAATTCGACTCACAGAGGTTATTATCTAAGTAAATATGAAGAGTCAAAATTTTTAGCCGAAAAAGAGGCTTTTAATTTTAAAAAAAATTTTGAATTTGTTTCCATCAACCCATCTTCAGTTCAAGGACCTGGAAGAGTGTCTGGGACTGCCAAAATATTAATTTCAACTTTATCAAAAACTAATCCTCCATTGATAAGGAATAACATTTCAATTGTTGACATTGACGACTGTACAAATGGACATTATAACGCACTCGAGTTTGGTAAAAATAATGAAAGATATGTTCTAAATAGTTTTCAAACATCAAGTGAAGAGCTAGTTAAGAAATTAAAAAATATTTCATCATGGAACGGAAGGCCATTGTACATTCCAAAAATTTTATTAAAAACAATTGCGCCATTTGGAGATATTTATAAATTAATTTCAAACAAAACACCCCTTCTATGCACAGAGTCTGCAAGGGTTCTTACACATGGACACAAATATGAAGGTTTAAAGGCAAAAGAAAACTTAAATATTCAATATACCAATTTGGATGAGTTCATTAAAAAGACAATTAATTGGCTGATTGAAGAAAATTATATTTCATTATCAAAAATTTAATTTATGGATTTAGAATCTTTTAACACCTCTAGAGAATCTCTAGTCCCTTTATTGGCTTTAAACAATAAATCTAATAAAAATATTATCATTTTCCCGACCGATAAAGAGGCTATTGAGTTTTCTACAGATTTTTCTAATTTAAACAAAGACATATATCATTTGCCTTCATGGGATACTCTTTCTTATGATTCTTTTTCTCCATCTCTTGATATACAGGGAAGAAGATTAGAAATTGCACACCTATTACTCACAACTGATACTTACAATATTGCAACTAGCATTAAGGCAATAGCTCAAAGAATATATTTTGAAGAATTAGAAATTTGTAATATTTCTTTAAATGAGGAAATTGATTTTGATTTATTAATTGAAAATCTTATTCATCTAAAGTATCAAAGAAAAGATAGAGTTGAATCAAAGGGAAGTTTTGCGATTAGAGGAGGACAATTAGATGTTTTCCCAATCAATTACGATTTACCTCTTCGAGTGATTTTTGATGGAGATTTAGTTAATGAAATAAAAACTTTTGATACAATTTCACAACGATCTATTAGTGAGAAGAGTAATTTTCTTGTAGTACCAGCAACTGAACTGTTTCAAATACAACAGTCAGATATTTTAAACTTGTCTTCACACAATAAAGAAAATTTAGATGATTACGAATTGTTCCAATATTCCCAAAATCTAGATTTAGAGAAATGCCTTCTAGACTTAACAAGCAAGGCTACCCTACACATTGTCGACAAAAATTTAGTAGATAATCAACTTAAGGAAATTATTGATATCGAAAAAGATACCTTTGAAAATCTTAAACAATATTTTTCATTAGAAAT
>Ga0208390_1000928_pt1 | contig 10695 bp, 8 predicted proteins | sample Knorr_S7_td_Surf_FD_185594 | JGI IMG/M metagenome (GOLD analysis project Ga0208390, IMG submission 185594) | Marine microbial communities from Southern Atlantic Ocean transect - Knorr_S7_td_SurfaceA_ad_6m_LV_A (SPAdes) (version 2) | ecosystem: Environmental > Aquatic > Marine > Oceanic | place...
AGACTGGAATATACCAGATTGGGCAGATGACAACTTTATAAGAAAGGTAATTGGTGAAGGCATTCCACCATTAATGGTCAGTAAAACTTTTGAAACTCTTATTGATCAGTTAAATTAGTTTCATGAACAACTTAGTTATGCCTAAGCATAGTGCTGATCCACACGAACTGTATTCTGTTTTAGAGGTTTATGATAATGCCAATGGTTGGTTAGAGAACAGAGAATATATTAAGAGAATTAGGAAAAAACTTCAGACCTCCCAAGAACCTCAAGCGTATACGAAGAAAACACAAATCCATTCTTATTTTGGTTTCTTGGAATGGCAAAGTCCAAATGATAGAAGGTCTCCTAAAAGAATCTCAGATAGCGGTAAACAAATTCTTCGAGCATTAAAGAATCAAAACAAACTTAAGGCATTTGAGATAGTTCTCTCTGCTCTTGAAAATAGATTGTTTGGAAAAGATGTTTTGGGAGTAGACAGTAACTCTTATATCGAACCACCTAAATTATTTGTATGCGCTTCGCTAGAACTCGGGTATTTAACCCTAAATGAGTTTGGTTATTTATTAGATAATTTGACTTCAAAAAACCTTAATAAATTAATACAAAAAATAAGAAAAAACAGAGGAGGGGGTAATAAATCTTTTAAAGTTTCAAATAAATCCTCAGATGCAAAACCAATAAAAGCAATGGAGGTATGGGGATTTTTACAACCTCTTGAAAAAAAAGGCAGACGCAAAAGGTTGTCTATTACACAAGAATTCGTTGATGATTATTATTCAAGACTCGACGCTTTAAGACCTTTTAACAACTCAAAAAAACAAATCTTGAAGAAATCTAAAAAAAAGGAATCTAAAAAGAGTTTGGAAAATAGTTTAGATTATGAAATCCCAGAATATTCTCCTAAACCACAAAAGAAACCCCCAGGAAAAAAACAAAAAAAGTCAAAGGTGCATTCGATTCCAAGTTCACCAGGAGATGCTGCCTCAAAAAAAGAAACCGGAAATAAAGGAGAAGAGCATGTATATTCTTATGAAGTTGAATGCTTAAAGAGAGGAGGGAGAATGGATCTTGCTAAACAAGTTATAAAGCAATATGAAGATACCTCGTCTTTTCCTGGTTATGATATTAAATCCTTTAATCTTGATGGAAGTGAAATTTTTATCGAAGTTAAGTCATCTGCATCACTAAAAAAGAATAACTTTGAAATAACTTCTAATGAAATTAATGCTGCAAAAAAATATAAGGATAAATACTTTATTTACCGAGTAGTTAATGCCAAGGTAAATCCTAAAATTTCAATAAAAATAAAAAATCCATGGGATTTTCACAAAAAGGGCACTTTGGACATCGCCCCAATCAAATATAAACTTACTTTTCAAGATGATTGATTTAGGTTGGGTTAAAAACACTCCACCACAGTTGAATAAGACTAAACGTCGTATTTAGTTTAAAAAATTTAGAGAATTTTGATTCTAAAAGAAATCATCTAATACTTAGTTCGACAATAAGAGGAGAGTGATCGCTCAACCCATTAATTCTGGGTTGATGATCATAAAAAGAATTTTCAACGTCAATTTGATGCGAAGTAAAGACATGATCATATCTTCTGCCTTGTCCCTGATTAGTAAACCAACTTCCAGAAAAATCTTCGTAACCATTTTTTTCTCTAAAAGCGTCTTTCATGCCAAGCAAAGTATGATTTTCAATGATACTTCTTTCCGCACTATCCCACCTTTCTCCAGTGCACTGATGTTTCCATTTTGGATTAATGGCAATTCTTGGTTTCCCTGATTTACCAAGTTTTTGCCCCCAAGTAATTATTTCTCCATCCTTTAATTCAAATTTGGGAGAGTTGAAATCACCAGTTAAAAGTTTGAGAGAGTCTTTCCTTCGAGACAAATAATTATAAAGTCCTTCAAAATGCTTTACCTTAATCACGCCGTTTGATGAACCCGGCGGGATGTGAGTTGTATGAACTTCCAGAATTCCAGTTTTCCCTGATAAAACTCTTTCAGGGAAAGGGATTTCTTTACATCTTTCCAGTAACTCTATGGGATTTTTTGAAATTATTAATTGTCCAAATTTTCTATTTCTCTCAAGAACTGACTTATCTTCAACTAAATCGAATGACGAGACAGAATGCATCCTGGAGAAAAAGTTTTTGAAAAAATCTTGAGATACCATCAATACTTCTTGGAGCGTAATAATATCGAACTCTCCTTCTAGTAAATAACTACATTGATTTTCAAGAGTCTTATTATTTGTTCTAGAATTTAAATTCCATGTAACTATTTTCATAAGATAATTTTTAAAAAAAAGTTTTACTTGTGCAACAATTCATTTATGTCGATCCAAAGTTCTATCATAGGAGCATCGGGAGAATATTTAGTTCTTTCGCATTTATTAAGATTAGGTTTTATTGCTGGAAAAACCCCTGATTTTACAAAGGACTATGACATAGTAGTTCTAAATGAAAGCGGAGAAGATTCTGCTCCAGTCCAAGTAAAAACTTCCACAAATAGAAACTGGATGATGAGCAAAAAAAACGAAAAAATCATCACAAATTTAGTTTACTGCTTTGTAAGATTTGAAGACGAAAATAAGAGCGAGATATTTGTAATGAAATCAGTTGATGTGTCTGAATTTCTAAAAATGTCCTATAAAATTTGGTTGAAAGTTCCGGGCAGAAATCAAAGACCTCATAAAGATACTAATATGCGCAAATTAGATTCTGACTTTAAAAAACATTTCCAAAAGACAGAAAATCTCTCAAAATATTTGAACGAAAAAGAGTTAGCATTCACTGAAAGTCACAAAGAAGGTTGGTTGGAAAAATATAAATTTGCTTGGGAAAACATTAAAATATGAAGTACGACGCCCGTTCTAATTCAGTTACTGTTGAATAGAGTCTACATAGGGTTTTAGGGTCTCCAATCTTAAGGATAGAACAGTTGGTTTTAGATGTTGCAAAGGGTAATTTCTAATACATCTATCTACTTTCTATACATAAATTCCAGTTAACTGTTGGCAGTCCTGATAGGTAAGATGGCATAATTAACCAGTGCCATCTAAAAAAGATATTAAAAATTATAAACAAACTGGAAAAAGAAAAAATATACCAGAAGTTGGTCTTGTCTCTTCAACAACTGACAGGGTGGGAGAAAAAAAGAAATATGCTTTTGACCCTTACCTGGACCCACAACTGCAATGGTCTGGAAAAGTTGAAAAGAATGAACTTGAGATTGATACTGTTAGTCTCCATGTTCATGAAAGAGTAGATCCTAAAACTTTAATAGAAAAATTAAAGATAAAATCAGAATCAGAAATTCCCCAAAATTCTGGTCAACTAGAGTTAAATTTTTTTGATAATCCAAGTTTTGAAAAACCACTCAATAAAGCACTTCAGTTTTATGAGCATGAGCAAGACTGGTCGAATAGATTAATTGGAGGTGACTCACTTCTTGTAATGAACAGTCTCTTGGAAAAAGAGGGCATGGCAGGAAAGATCCAAACTATATTTATGGATCCACCATACGGAATAAACTATAAATCCAATTTTCAACCTTTTACAGACAACAAAAATGTAAAAGATGGTGCTGATGATTCAATACCACATGAACCAGAAATGATAAGAGCATTCAGAGATACATGGGAGTTGGGAACACATTCTTACTTAACACACTTAAGAGATAGGATACTTTTATGTCATGAACTGTTGAATGAAACTGGTTCTTTTTTCTTTCAGATTTCAGACGATAACCTGCATCATTGCAGAGAAATAATACAAGAAATTTTTGGTGCTGATAATTATTTTGGAACTATATGTTTTCAGAAAACTGCATCACCACTTGCTGCTGAGAACAAACTACCTGCAAAACTAGATTTTATTCTTTGGTATGCGAAAGATATTTCAAAAATTAAATATCACAAACTATTTTATAAAAGAAAAAATGATATTGAGTCAGGTTATGACAATATTGAACTACCAGATGGATCTAGACGAAAATTGACTAAGGAAGAAAAAAGTGGAGAAAAACCTATTCCAAAAGATGGAAAATTATTTCTCCCTAAAGACCTCTTTAAAAGTGGTCCAGGTTCTAAGTATGAAATCGAAGTTGATGGTAAGACTTATAATTCTGGAGCAAGGTACTGGGGTCAATCTAAAGATGACATTCAAAAACTTATAAAATTAAAAAGAGTTGTTCCGCTAGGAAGATCTCTATACTTCATTAGATATTTAGATGATTTTCCTTATGTTCAAATGGATCATTTATGGGACAAGATGGGTGGTGCAAGAAACAAAGTATATGTTGTTCAAACAAATGAAGAAGTTATAAAAAGATGTATTTTAATGACATCTACTGCTGGAGAGATAGTTTTTGACCCTACTTGTGGATCGGGAACAACTGCTGTTGCTGCAGAAAGGATGGGAAGGAAGTGGATTACCTGTGACACCTCAAGAGTTGCCTTGAATCTTGCAAGAAAAAGAATCATGACAGAAGTTTATGACTACTATAAGTTGCAAAATCCAGACGAGGGATTGTCAGGTGGTCTTTTATATAAAGAAATCGAAAGATTAACCCCATCCCTAATTGCAAAAGGGCATTCAGGAAAGAAAGAAACAATTTACCTTGAACCACAAAAAGATTCCTCTATAAAAAGGGTCTCAGGTCCATTTACAGTAGAAGCAGTTCCATCAGTCCGAGTAAAAAACATTACCGATACTACTTCTAATGACTTTGAACAAGATATAGAAAATTATATTAATGAAATCTCGTCAACGGGGATTCAGACATTGCAAGGCAAGAAAATTAATTTTATCAACATCGAAAAAACAAAGGGATTCCAACACATTCATGCTATTGGTCAAATTGAAGCAGAAAATTCACATAAAAATGCATATGTTTGTTTTGGACCAGATTTTGCTCCCATGGAGCAAACCCAGATAGAACAGGCAGTATTTGAACTTAGAGAACTTCATAATGAAGAATGTGTATTAATTTTTTGTGCATTTCATTTTGATCCGGAGGCATCAAAAGACATTGATCACTTAAGTCATGAAAAAATAACATTTCTGAAATCACAAATGAGTATTGATCTGCTAACTGATGATTTAAGAAAAAAACGATCATCAAATCAGAGTTTTTGGTTAATAGGGCAACCAGACATTGAAATTAAGGAAGAAGGAGAAAAATACAAAGTTGAGATTAGAGGGTTTGACTACTACAACCCATCAAAAGGACAGGTTGAATCAAAAGGCATTGATGGCATTGCTCTTTGGATGATAGATACAAATTATGACGAAAGAAGTGTATGCCCTGATCAATTCTTTTTCCCAATCGAAGATAAAAATGATTGGACTAAATTAAAAAGAACTCTTAAAGAAGAAATCGATGTTGAGAAGATTGATTTCTTTCAAGGATCAGTTTCTGAAACATTTGATGCAGGCAATCACAAAAAAATAGCAGTAAAGATTGTGGATAATAGAGGTATCGAATCTCTAATTGTAAGGGAATTACCATGAGTTCAGGTATTGACCAATTAATCATAACCAATCCTTACAATGAACCAGAAAAACACTGGTTATACGATAGAGAATCTCAGGAATTTAAGTTAAACGAAGGAAGAAGAAAATCAGGTTATTGGAAACAGTCTGAACAAAAACTTGATGAAAATGATCCTGGTGAATTTGTAGAAATTGATTTAGTAAATAAGATTAGACCTAGAGTAAAAAAATGGAGGGAATCAGGATATCCAAATGTTTCACCAACAACCAAAAGATTATTAAATTTTTGGAAAAATCCCAATGAAAGGGAACAAAATCAAACTCCTTTCTTCTGTCAATTTGAGGCAGTCGAAACAGCAATATGGTTAGTTGAATCATCAGAATCAGAAAGACAAGGAATAAATATTCCAGGAGATGGAGAGTGGATAAGAGAATGCTTAAAGTTAGCAACAGGGACAGGCAAGACAGTTGTCATGTCTATGTTAATTGCATGGAACGTTTTAAATAAAGTTGCTAATCCAAGAGATCCAAGATTTTCAAAAAATATTTTAATTGTTGCACCAGGGATAACTGTTAAAGATAGATTATCTGTTCTATTCCCTTCCCATGAAGATAATTTTTATAAAGAGTTCAGGATTGTTGATGACGAAATGTGGAAACATTTGCTTAAAGCAAAGATTGTAATAACTAATTGGCACAATCTTGCTGAGAAGTCTGACCCAAAGAAAAACACCGTTTTAAAAAGAGGAGAAGAAAGCAATGAAGCATTCTGCAAAAGAGTCCTAAAAGAATTTGGGGATGCAAAAAATATCTTAGTTATTAATGATGAGGCACATCATTGCTGGAGAGTAACGGAATCAAAAGACAAAGATGAAAAAGCAACTATATGGGTCGAGGGTTTAGACAAAATCCATGACGCAAGAGGAATTCTTAAAACTTATGATCTTTCTGCAACACCTTTTAGACCCTCCGGAACCGGTAATCAAGAAGAAAAACTTTTTCCATGGATAGTTTGTGACTTTGGTTTGAACGATGCTATTGAGAGTGGTTTGGTGAAAACACCAAGAGTTGCAGTAAGAGACGATGCAACAATTGGAGACGATTTAAAGTCAAAGTTTTTTCATCTTTATAGTCATGTTAAAGATGATTTGAATAGAAGTGTAGACGAAAATATTGGACTACCAGATCTTGTTTCATCTGCAGTCAATATGCTTGGAATTGATTGGTTGAATACTAAGAAGGAATGGGATTCTGTAAGTAGACCGACACCCCCAGTTTTTATTGCTGTAACTAATAGGAAGCATACTGCTGCAAGACTCTCTCATCATATACTCAATGGTTTTAGTTCAATTCAAGAACTAGAGGATGAAGAAAAATTTATTCGAATTGATCAAGACGCATTAGAAAGACTTGAGTCTGACGATAATAGTTCTAAAGATGAAACTCAACAACTTGAAAGAGAGAAATTTAACTCAGTAGGAAAAACAGGTAAACCGGGAGAGCAAATTCAATGTGTAATTGGAGTTAATATGCTGTCTGAAGGTTGGGATGCAAGAACTGTTACAAATATATTGGGTCTAAGAGCATTTACTAGTCAACTATTGTGTGAACAGGTTGTTGGTAGGGGTTTAAGAAGAGTTTCCTATGATCTTAATGAAGACGGACTCTTTGATGCTGAGTATGTAACTGTTTTTGGTATCCCATTTTCATTTCTTCCGATTGAGGGGGACGCAAAACCAAAACCTCCAGAAAAACCAAAAACATTGATTCAACCTTTAGAGGATAGGATGGAACTTTCAATATCTATACCTAATGTGATCAGAATTTCAAAAAAGATTAATAACTTTATTGAATTGGATATTGATTCCATGTCACCATTAAAACTAGATCTTAAAGATTGCCCAAGCATTGTAGAAATTGCACCAATACAAGATAGTCAACCAAGATTTGATAAAATAGAACAACTTAACCTTGATGCATTAGCAGAAAAAAGTCGTTATCAATCCACAATTTTAAGTGCCAGTGTAAAGATACACGAAACTTTAGGTAAATCCTGGCAAGGTGATCCTGCAAGTCATATCAGTCAGTTAAGCAGATTATTCGAAAGATTTATCCAATCAGAAAAACTAGTCTTATCAATACCAGATAATGAAAATAAAGAAAAATTCAAAAAAATCTTGCTTGCTTCGAAGTTTCAAACAATATCAGAACACTTAAAACAGTTTATTGTTGAAACCTCTAATGAGGAATTAATTCCTGTAATTGATGAAAGCAAACCTTGGATTAGAACTGATGATATGAATCCTTGGATGACTTCTAAAAAAACCCAACCTATAGAATCTTCTCAAATCAATAACATGGTTATTGATTCTAATTTTGAAGCAGAATTTAGTCAGCATCTTGAAAGGTTGAGTTCAAATAGGAAGATTTTATCTTGGGTAAAGAATGATCATTTAGGTTTTAAAATTTGGTATGTCTTTAAGGGTGAAATAAAAACATACTATCCTGATTTCGTAATAAAAATTGATGAAGAAAACTTTGTAATTATAGAAACGAAGGGAATAAAAAAAGATCAAGATGAGTTTAAATGGAATGCCATTAAAGAGTGGGTTATTGCTGTGAATAATGGAGATTTTGCTAATTGGAAATTTGAAACAGTTTTAACAAAAGAAGATTTCAACAAAATTTTGTGAATCTATATCAAATAGTTTGATTGCAAGGATTTAACAGTAATCAACCCTCATACTCAAACCAAAACTCAGAGATTTTCTTTTCAAACTTTTGATTTAATCTTTCATCTCTAATTTTCTTCTTTTTTAGAATTGAATAGATTTTGGATTCAAACCGGAGGCAAGGGGACTGACGAACTAAAAAAAGAAATCGAAAAAATAAAACCAACCAAACCCAAGTTTAAATTATTCAAGGATTTAGAGAACATATGCGAAGAAGGCACAAAAAAAATTGTAAAAATTTTGAACCCTCAACTTATAATTCTTTTAGGCAATTATGCACAAAATACTTTTTCCTCATCAGACAAGCAAAATATGCCAGATATAAATTTTTGTAACGCAATTCATCCTGCTTATAACAAAGAGGAAGAAACGGCAGAAGATATAAATCGTTTTTTAAGAAGATGAAGTCTTTTTTAAATAAATTTTCCATTTTTATAATGTTTGGTTTTGTTTTTGGTTCTCAAATCTATGCTAACGAATTTAAAGTTGGGTTTGCTGAGCTTTCAATTACCCCTGAGCTAATCGATGAATGGGAAGATATAAATAACGACGCTCAATTTGATTCGGATATTGATAGATGGACTGATGTGAATAGCAACAACAAATTTGATGCTGTGTGGATGGCAGGGTTTCAAAATAAACGAGCCGCGCAAGGAGTTAAAGATGACCTCATGGCGGTAACTGCTGTGATCGATGACGGTCAGACTCGGGTAGGAATAATTAGTGCTGACACTATAGGGCTAATGAGAAAATTTGTAATAAGTGTTCGTGAGAACGTTCCTGCAGAGTGGGGCCTTGATTACATTATGGTGCATGCCACTCATAATCATGAGGGCCCAGATACCCAGGGCCTTTGGGGCCCAGGTTTTTTAAAAAGTGGTGTTGATGAAGGTTATATGGAGCAGCTCAAAACAACTTTCATACGCTCATTAAAATTAGCTATAGATAATTTGGAGCCTGCAGAAATGAGCTTGGCTTTAATTCCGACTAATCCTCTTACGCCTATCAAAGACAAACGCAAACCCATCGTGATAGACGACGACATAAGAGCAATTTTGTTTAATCGCCCTGATGGCTCAATTATTGGCTCATTAATCAACTTTGGAATTCATGTAGAACTTGTATGGGATAAAAATCTAGAATTAACTGCTGATGTTGCAGGCTACTTAAGAAAAGGCATTAGCGAGGGTATTTACTATAACGATCAGCTTGTTAGAGCCGGACTCGGTGGAACCACCTTATGGCTTACAGGAAACATTGGTGGTCTGATGACCTCAGGACCAACCGATCCAATTTATGATCCTGTTTTAAAAAAAACGCTCACCAAGCCAAGTCATGCTAAAGCACGTGCGTATGGATACAGCTTAGCAAACAGTGTCATAGAAGCTTTTCAAGCAGGTGACTTCAAGCAGTCACCAAAGCCGTCGATAGCCATTCAATCGACAGAAATTGAATTGGGCATAGAAAATTTTATGCTCTCATTAGGCACTATGCTCGGTGTCATTGATTCCGATCCTAAGTTCAGCCTGATGCCACCATTTATACGATATCTCAGCGAGGTGGCATTCATACAAATAGGAGACGCATCTATTACTGGTATCCCTGGAGAACTTTATCCAGAAATTGCTGTTGGAGGTATAGAAAATCCTATTGGCGCTGATTATGTAATAGCTCCTCAAGAAGTTCCTCATTTGCGAAGTCAATTTTCAGATAAACTTAATTTGATGGTAAATCTAGCAAACGACTCTATTGGTTATATTATTCCAAAGAGCGAATGGGACGAAGACGCTCCATGGATCTATGGCGAGAAAGAAGAAACTTATGGTGAGGTAGTTTCTTTGGGTCCAAATACTGCACCTGTAATTCATGAAAATCTTCTTGAACTTATAAAAGAATCAAAAAACAAATAATAATGAAAACCTTGTTATTAATTTCAATAATTATCTTCACGAATATCGCTCAGACACATTTGAAGTACAACCCCTATTCGAATAGCTATGAAAGTACCACTCCAAACTCTAAGCTGAAATACAATCCCTATTCGGGAAAGTATAGTTTTCAAGAGCCTAGCGCAAAGCTGAAATACAATCCCTATTCGGGAAAGTATAGTTTTCAAGAGCCTAGCGCAAAGCTGAAATACAATCCCTATTCGGGAAAGCACAGCTTTCATAAGCCGAATTCTGAGCTGAAATATAACCCGTACTCTGGCAATTACAGCTTCCAAAGTCCGAACTCAAAGCTGAAATACAATCCTTATTCAGGAAAATACTACTATTCTAAGTGAAGCACTTAGATTTAATTAAGCTTATATTTAAAATTTACTTGTAAGTTATTTTCAGGTAATACCAGATTATTGGAGCCAAAGTTATAAAAATTATTTGTCTCCTTTTTATAAAAATCTATTTCAAAGTTGCTTGTATTGGTTAATTTATTCTCAAGCAAGTTATCTTCAGT
>Ga0208390_1000934_pt1 | contig 10629 bp, 10 predicted proteins | sample Knorr_S7_td_Surf_FD_185594 | JGI IMG/M metagenome (GOLD analysis project Ga0208390, IMG submission 185594) | Marine microbial communities from Southern Atlantic Ocean transect - Knorr_S7_td_SurfaceA_ad_6m_LV_A (SPAdes) (version 2) | ecosystem: Environmental > Aquatic > Marine > Oceanic | place...
AATTGCCTCCTCAGCACTTTCACCCGCTTCGATAAAACCTGCTAGTGCGCTATACATTCCTTTTGGCCAACTAGGCTGTCGAGCTAACAAACATTTGTCTTCATTGATTACCACCACAATAATGCAAGGAGATATTTTTGGATAATTTGTTAAATTACAGTGACTGCATAAGAAACAGTGCTCAGTCGAAGAAATCGTATTCTTCTTTCCACAACGGCCACAAAATTTGTTGGTTTTATGCCATGAAACAAGCTGTGAAGATCTGCAGACCGCTGCAAAACTTAATGCGCTGCATGATATTAAAACCTCACGTAACTCAACTAGCATCAAATTATTGAGCTGTATTTCAACATTTTTTAAATTCCATACTTCACAATCAACACCCTTGTATTGACCAATACATAACTTGAAGTCACGAGATGCTTTGAATGATTGAGCAGTCATATCATCAAGAGCAAACCAATCATGAAGGTAATAATCTCGATTAAGAATAAATGCTCCCTGACAAACCAAGAAAATCCACTTTTTTTTGGATCCAACATAACTTGGGTTTGAATGGAATTCATCAGGCAACAAATTTAGCATAGATTAACATCTTCTGATTTGGTGATATTATAGCAACTAAATCAAGATTCCAGCCGTAAACTTTTTTGGGATTCGAACTTAAAACTAACTGAGAGAAAATATGAACAGTTCACTAACTCAAGCATTTACATCAAATTTTTTAGGTGCATCTCCAGATTGGTACAAGAAACTCGTTTTAATTTTCTTGGTTGCCAACCCAATTATACTTTATACAGCAGGTCCTGTGGTAGCAGGATGGGCTTTAATCCTGGAATTCATTTTTACTCTTGCGATGGCATTAAAATGTTACCCTCTTCAACCGGGTGGCTTGTTAGCAATAGAGGCTATCGCTCTGGGAATGGCGTCACCTGACTCGGTTTATCATGAGGTTGAGGCAAATTTGCAGGTAATACTCTTGCTGATGTTCATGGTCGCAGGCATTTATTTCATGAGAGATATGCTTCTTTTCGTTTTTACGAAGATCCTGATAAGTGTTAAATCAAAAATGCTTCTATCATTCTTATTTAGTTTCTCTGCTGCGTTTCTATCAGCATTTCTGGACGCACTCACGGTGACGGCGGTTTTGATTACTATCTCAGTGGGTTTCTTCTCGGTCTATCACAAAGTGGCATCAGGAAAAGAATTTTCAGATGATGGGCATGATCATACCACTGACGACACAATAAAAGCAGAAAATGCAGAAGATCTCGAAGGTTTTAGAGCGTTTCTACGCAGCTTAATTATGCATGGTGCTGTTGGAACAGCACTTGGAGGTGTATGCACGACGGTAGGTGAACCACAAAATTTACTCATTGCAGAGCGTGCTGGATGGGACTTTATAGAGTTTTTTATCAGAATGTCTCCAGTGACTATGCCCGTTCTAGTGTTTGGCCTACTCACTTGCCTGGCACTTGAGAGACTTAAAATATTTGGATACGGATCTTCCCTACCAATAAAAGTTAGAGAAGTTCTGCAAGCTTCAAGCAATTATGAATCGTCAAAGCGGACTGTCTCGGATATCGCAGCATTAATTGTACAAGTCGTTGTAGCGATAATATTAATCTTAGGCCTTGCTTTTCATTGGGCTGCGGTAGGATTGATCGGTCTGATGGTGATTATTTTATTAACCGCATCAAATGGAGTAATTGAGGAACATAAGCTAGGCCATGCTTTTGAAGAAGCTCTTCCGTTTACCGCTTTGCTCGTAGTTTTTTTCGCGATTGTAGCGGTGATACATGAACAACACCTATTTTCTCCGGTGATTGAATGGGTTTTAACAAAAGATGAAAGCATTCAACCAGGAATGTTTTTCTTAGCAAATGGCGTCTTGTCTGCAATAAGCGATAATGTATTTGTCGCAACTGTCTACATAAACGAAGTGAAGAGTGTTTTTGATTCTGGTTTAATTTCCAGGGAACATTTTGACAAATTAGTGGTATCAATAAACACAGGAACTAACTTGCCAAGTGTGGCGACACCGAACGGACAGGCGGCTTTTCTTTTCTTACTTACTTCAGCGTTAGCACCATTAATAAGGCTTTCATACATGCGTATGGTAATAATGGCGCTACCTTACACATTTGTGCTTACGACTGTTGGGCTACTATGCGTTTTTTACAGATTATGAACGTATGATCTTAGACTAAAATATTTTTGTTACTGGAGTTCTTTTCTAAGGACTTTACCTACATTAGACATAGGTAGTGAAGCTCGAAACTCTATTGTTTTTGGAACTTTGTATGGAGCCATATTCTCTTTACAGAAATCTCTTACCTCCTTTTCAGTCAGTGATTCGTCTGATTTGACTACAAACATTTTCACAACTTCGCCAGACTTTCGATCCTTGACTCCGATTGCCGCACACTGGGCAATCATTGGGTGAGAAGTCAAAGTTTGCTCTAGTTCAGTAGGATAGACGTTGAAGCCCGACACGATTATCATATCCTTCAATCTGTCTACAATAGTAATAAATCCATCTTTATCGACTTTTACGATATCCCCAGTATGCAACCAACCATCAATTATTGTTTTTGATGTTTTCTCTTCATCATTCCAATATCCATCCATCATCTGAGGACCTTTTATACAGAGCTCACCCTCGTGATCCACCGCTTTAAACGCTCCACTCTCGTCGATTACTTTAACTTCGGTTCCTGCAACTGGAATTCCAGCAGATCCGATTTTTTGAAATCCCGAAGGATTCATTGAAATTACTGGTGACGCTTCGGTCATCCCATATCCCTCACTAATTTGACATCCGGTGACTTGTGCCCACTGATCAGCTACCGCGGGCATCAATGCCATTCCACCTGACAAGGTAATTTTTAGTTTTGAAAAATCTATCCTTTTAAATTCAGGATACTCTAGCAACGAGACAAATAGTGAATTTAATCCACAAAATATGTCGAACTTATTTTTTTTCAATACCTTAACAAATGAAGCTGTATTTCTTGGATCGGGAATCAATACTGAATGCCCTCTTATAGCAGGTAAAATACCAAAGCACAGCGCATATGCATAAATGTGATAGAGGGGTAATGGTGATATTGTGGTGCTACAGTACAAAAAATCGTTATTTATTTTTATCACATCTAAGCATTGAGCCACGTTTGCAAGCAAACTCTTTTGGGTTAATTTCACGCCTTTCGAAACGCCAGTTGTGCCACCCGTGTACTGCAGTGCAAACACATCGTCAATAGAGGATCGATAAGTGCTATAGCTCGCTCCAGATTTAAGTAATGTCTTGAACCAAATAACATTTTTATCTCTTATTACTGGTCGTTTACCTAGTGCTTTCATTGCTAGCGTCAAAATCTGTTGCTTTACACTTGGTAGTAAATCAATGGGTCTTGTTACAATAATATTCTTAATATTAGTCTCAGGCGCTGCATTTTTCACAGTTTCATAAAACTGATCAAGAACAACCACAGTCTTGACATTTGCATCATTAAATTGATGAACTATCTCTCGAGTGGAGTACATTGGATTTACGTTTACAATAATTAATCCAAGCTTTAAAGCGGCGATTACCACCACCGGGTATTGAATTATATTCGGTAGTTGAACTGCTATCCTATCTCCCGGCTTAAGTTTTAGCTCCTTCTGAAAAAACGTAGCTACCCTTCTAGCTAACTGATCAGTCTCTCCGTAACTTAATGTTTGGCCTAAACACGTAAAAGCTGGAACACTTGCTGAGTCAGAGACAGCATTTGTCCATAGTTGAAGGACAGAATTCGCCAACAAAGACGGAGTATCTGCGGCAACTCCAATTTTTTTTCGACCTTTTCTTATTGCTTCACTTACTAACATTTTTATCCCTTTTGTTACTTTGAAAGGGCACTCATTCCAGACTCGAGGCCTTTGAGTGTCAATGGGAACATCTTATCTTCAGTAATTTCCTTTAGCATGAGAATTGAAGGAGTATAATCCCAATACTTTTCTTGTACTGGATTTACCCATATTAGCTTGTCATAGTTAGTCACCATTCGGTCCATCCAAACTGCTCCAGATTCATCATTATTATACTCAATGCTTCCACCTGAGCTTGTTATTTCGTATGGCGCCATCGATGCATCTCCTACAAAAATAACTTTGTAGTCTGTCGAGTACTTATTGATAATCTCATTGGTTGCAATCTTTTCCTCATTCCTTCTTCGGTTATTTTTCCAAACATAATCATAAAGACAATTATGGAAATAGAAGTATTCTAAATGTTTGAATTCGGTTTTGGCGGCGGAAAAAAGTTCTTCACAAAGACGCACGTACGGATCCATCGATCCACCCACATCAAAAAATATTAAAACTTTAACTGCATTATGCTTTTCTGGAACAAGCTTTATATCAAGTAGACCTGCATTTCTTGCGGTGCTTCTGATTGTGTCTTCAAGATCTAGTTGGTCTGCAGCTCCTTCTCTTGCGAATTTTCTAAGCCTCCTCAATGCTATCTTGATATTACGAGTACCAATTTGTACTGAGTCATCTAAATCTTGATATTGCCTCTGATCCCAAACTTTGACAGCAGAGCCCTTGCCACCCGGCCCTCCGATACGAATGCCCTCAGGATTGTATCCTCCGTGACCAAAAGGTGATGTGCCATTTGTACCAATCCATTTATTTCCACCTTGATGTCTGCCTTTCTGCTCTTCTAGACGCTTTTTAAATTCTTCTATTATTTTCTCCAAACCACCGAGACTCTCTACTTTTGCTTTCTCTTCGTCAGTAAAATGTTTCTCAAACTCTTTACGAAGCCAATCTTCAGGCAAAAGTGCCTCAATAATCCCATCAATATTTTCCAAATTTTTAAAGTAAGCACCGAAAGCCTTATCGAATCGATCATAAAACTTTTCGTCTTTTATCAAGCATGTTCGTGCGAGTAGGTAAAAATCGTCAATTGAGCCAAAAGCAAAATTGTGTTCCATGGCTTTAAGTAAATCGAGTAGTTCTTTAATAGAAACGGGAACCCTCGACTTTTTTAGCGTGTAGAAAAAATTAATAAGCATTCAGCTATCCATGTTCTCTTCTTGTCATGAATGCCAATCTTTCAAGTAGGTGAACATCTTGCTCATTTTTAAGAAGCGCACCATATAGCGGTGGGATTGCCTTGGTCGGATCCCTATTAGTCAAAATATCCTCTGGTATATCATCCGACATAATAAGTTTAAGCCAATCTACGAGCTCACTAGTGGAGGGTTTCTTTTTGAGTCCCGGTATCTTCCGGACATCAAAAAATATATCCATCGCATTATCTACAAGTTTTTTCTTAATTTTTGGGAAATGAACGTTAATGATTTTTTGCATCGTCATGCGATCTGGAAAATTTATGTAATGAAAAAAACATCGCCGTAGAAATGCATCAGGCAATTCTTTCTCATTATTACTAGTGATAATTACGATAGGTCTTTGTATTGCCTTAACAGTTTCACCTGTCTCGTAAACAAAAAACTCCATTCGATCGAGCTCGAGAAGAAGATCATTTGGAAATTCAATGTCAGCTTTGTCAATCTCATCGATCAAGAGCACAACCTGCTCATCAGCGGTAAAAGCATCCCAAAGCTTACCCCTATCTATGTAGTTTCTAATGTCATGGACTTTATCATCTCCTAACTGAGAATCTCGTAACCTTGAGACCGCATCATACTCATATAAGCCTTGTTGCGCTTTCGTTGTTGATTTTATGTGCCATGAAATTAACCTTTTTTTAAGAGATTTCGCGACTTCTTCCGCAAGGAGTGTCTTCCCTGTCCCTGGTTCTCCTTTAATTAACAGAGGCTTTTCAAGTGTAACAGCTGCATTGACTGCCATTTGAAGCTCATCGGTTGCCACATAATTTTTTGTGCCTTTAAATTTCATAATTCATATCCAATTTTTGTTGTGAGCTATTTTAGTTTGGTAATTATACAATGCCAACAGTTCCACCGTAATCAAAAGGAATTCAACTACCTTTTCTAAGCTTCCCAAAGATAAATTTTACAGCCCATGCCACATGGTACAAACACAAGATAATTAGAAGTACAGCTAATATTGGTGCAGCTCCTCGCTGAAACCCATAGTCGCCAGATAAGAAAATACCTTCATAGAAACTTATAAAAATAGCAGGAGCATAATATTGCTCGCCAACATATGCGTTAATTGGTGTTAATAAAACTACAGCAAGAATAATCATACAAAGATCACGAAAATATCTCTTACTTGACTGCAAAAATAAAATTCTCACTCCAACAATGAGAAAAGAGGCACCGAGCAAATAAACAAAGTACGATAAAATATAATTTACACTAATCAAACCTGCACCCACTTTACTATCATAGTTTCGAGTTCTTCAGAATCGACAAGCCCCTCTAGAAAAACTCTTCCCTTGACTGAGTGACCTAAACGATGAACAGCACTCTTGTCACCACTAACCAGATGATGCCAATGTGGCAACGACCTACCCCTTGCACGTAAACGATACGCGCATGATTCGGGTAACCAATCAAAATCTTGCACATTCTGTGAAGTTACAGAGACACAGTCAATCACTTTCGATCGACGGTTCTTGTAATCGCTGCATTTGGATTCTTTTATGTTATAGTTCTTACAAATGATATTTGTATACATTACGCTGTCGTCTTGATCATCTTGAAGTTTTATTAGGCAGCATTTCCCGCATCCGTCACAAAGTGCCTCCCACTCACCATGACTGAGTTCGTCAAGAGTCTTATTTTCCCAAAATCTATCCACTGTATTCCTAATGATTAGCTTGATAATTTAGTTTGTATCGTTCTATTAGGTCCTTGAGAAGGGTATACCTCCATGATGCTCTAAAAATTTTTTCATATTCATTATCTGAAGACTCAATTTTACGCACAATAGTCTCTATTTCCTTTTTATTGCATAAAAACGAAGGAGATATATTGATTGATTCTGCCAAAGACATTATTTCAGTCTTGATACTCTTAAATAACTTCCTCTGTTCACTACTGAGGGGTTTATTCGGAGGATCCAACTTTACAGCTTGATCCTTTTTAACAGCATCCAGGATTGCAAAACCATATTTTTTTATTTTATTTCCTTGGATGAAACCTAGATTTGACAAATCGTCAATACTCTTAGGATTTTTTACTGAAAGCATAAAAAGGACCTTATCATCTATGACTCTTGCCCTTGGAATATCGCTGATTTCGGCTTGAGTCTCTCTCCACAAGCATAGGTTGAATAATCTATCTAACTCCAAAGGATTCAGTTTCCATATGCCCTTGACTTTTTGGTAATACTTTAACTTTTGATTTTCTTGATAACTGAGTTTAATTAGATAACGCATTTCTTCTTCAAAGAAATATAGCCTTTCAGATTTCAATAGTAACTTCGTTAAAATATCATATAATTGTGGCAGGTGAATCACATCTTGAGCCGCATATCTCGTTTGCCCTACAGACAGAGGTCTTTTCATCCAATCGGATCTTGTCATAGATTTTTCCAAGCTAATATTTATCAAAGTCTGAACCAAATTACCATATCCGATGCAGTAACCAATATCTAAGAAGTTAGCTGCCACTTGAGTGTCAAATATATTATCCAACTTTAATCCCAGGGAGTGTCTTAAAACCTCTAAATCCTCTGCACAGGAATGCAAAATAAATTTTTTCTCTGAAGATTCAAAAAATCGGATAAAAACTGATAAATCATTAATTGATAAAACGTCAATTAACCAGGCATCATTACCATCTGAAATCTGCAACAACGCTAATTTTGGAAAAAACGTATTCGTTCTTATAAATTCGGTGTCTAGACCAATCACTGAGGTTTCTGTTAATTTATCGAAGGTTTCCAAGAGCGAAGATTCAGAATCGACCCAAACTATCAACTAAAAACCTTGCCTTGTCTCTATCGCTAAATTAAGAGTGTTGCCATCAAGATACTCCAACTCTCCACCAACCGGAACACCATGAGCTATCCTGGAAACAGTAATGTCAAGTGATCTCGCTTTCTCGGCGATAAAATATGCAGTTGCTTGTCCCTCAACAGTCAGGTTAGTAGCTATGATAATTTCTTGAACCTCGCCATCTGATAACTGATCAATTAACAAATCAATCCCTAAATCATCAGCACTTATGCCATCTATAGGAGATAAATGTCCATACAGAACAAAGTACCTTCCCCTGAAACTTCCACCCTGTTCAATCGCATACAAATCTTGTAGATTTTCGACAACACAAATCTGTGATTCAGATCTTTTTTCACTCTGGCAGATACTGCAAATATCAAATTCAGTAAGTGCTCTGCATCTGCCACATTTTCTTACTTTGCTTAGCGCCTCTTGTATCGACGTTGAAATTTCTTCTGCGCCTTTCCGATCTTTATTCAATAGATGGATCGCCATTCTTTGAGAGGTCTTCTTTCCGATTCCAGGAAATCTGGCCAGATCATCAATTAGCTTACTTAAAATATGCTCTTGCATATATTCGAATACCAAACTAAAAAGGAAATTTGAATCCGGGAGGCATTTTAATCCCACCAGTCAGCGAACTCATCATAGATTTTGTCTCAGCTTCTACCTTTCTAACAGCATCATTAAATGCTGCGGCAACTAAATCCTCTAAAAATTCCTTATCTTCGGACAAAATCGAATCATCGATATGAACTTTTTTAATATCATGTCGCCCTGTCATTATCACAGAAACAAGTCCTGCTCCGGACTCTCCTCGAACTTCGACATTTTGCGATTGATCTTGTAATTTAGACATCTTTTCCTGCATTTTTTGAGCTTGCTTCATCAGATCATTCATATCCATGATGTTATTTACTCTCTAGTTGTACTGATTTTATGTCTACCGATCCATCAAATATCTCTTTGAATTTCTTAATGGATGGATCACTATTTAAATTTTCAAATGCCTCATCGACCTGCATTTGATGTTCTCTGTCACTTGCTAATTTAGGAGTCTCACTCGAGTGTGCTTTTGATGAAATTTTAACAGACACATCCATTTTAAAATAATCTGACAAGATTTTAGTAAGTTCTCTCTCATGATTATCATTTAATAAACTGTTAGATTCTTCGGAGATGTTAAAGTAAATGCAATTATCAAAAATTTTCTCTACAACACAATTGTTAACGATCTCTCCAAGTGATGTTTTCAGATTTAGCTGCCTTGAAAGATCAATCCATGTTTCAGGGTTAAACTGGTCAAAACTTAGTTTTGACTTTGTTGACTTTGTAAGTTCCAAATCAGAATCAAGCTTATCGACTTTCTCTTGCTGCTCTGGTAATTTTTCATGTGAGGTAACAATCCTCTCATTGTTTTTATCCAAATTTCTATTTATTTTTTCTGATAAAGTATAAGGCGATTCAGCGGGTTTAAAACTCAGACAACGCAACATAATCATCTCAAATCCTATCCTCTCATCCGAGCTTAAATGGAGATCTCTTTTACCTAACAAACATATCTGATAAAACAATTGAATATCCTCTTTAGAAAATCTTTCTGCAATGGAAGATATATCCTCATCAATGGATGCATGCCGAGATGATTCAGGAATTGCTTGCATAACTGCTATGTCATAAAAAATTGCAATAATTTGATCCAAGGCATCGTAATAATCTGGTGAAGTCTCCGACATTGCATTAATGCATTCAAATAAGCCTTGTGGATTATTCATTGCAATGTGCCTGCAAATATCTACGAGGTAATATTTGTCAACACTACCCAACATTGTTTGAACTGAATTCTCATCCACGACACTATCGCCAATGCCAATAGCTTGATCTAAAAGACTAAGACCGTCTCTGATACTCCCATCCGCGGCTTTTGCGATAGCAAAAATTGCTTGCTCACAAAAACTTATTGTTTCTTTCTGTAATATCTGCTCTAAATGCATTTTTATTTTTGGCGTAGAGATCGATCTTAAACTAAAGTGCAGACAGCGAGATAATATTGTTACAGGCAGCTTTTTGTCATCAGTTGTAGCAAACAAAAATTTAACATGCTCTGGGGGTTCTTCTAACGTTTTAAGCAATGCAGCAAAACTGCTTTTTGATAACATGTGAATCTCGTCGATCAGATATACTTTGAAACGTCCGCGCGCTGGCAAATATTGAGCATTTGAGAGCAAATCTCTCATATCATCAACACCTGTCCTAGACGCGGCATCGACCTCGATTAAGTCAATAAATTTATCATTTGAAATTTCTATACAGCTTATGCATTCTCCACATGGGTTGGATGATATTCCAACCTCACAATTCAAACATTTTGCCAGTATTCTCGCTATTGTTGTTTTCCCAACCCCACGTGTTCCGCTGAATAAATAAGCATGATGCAATCGGTTGCTGTCCAAAGCATTAGATAATGCTCTGGATACATGTTCTTGACCAACAAGTTCAGAAAACGCTTTTGGTCGCCATTTTCTAGCGAGGACTGTTTGACTCATCTTTTTAAATTTCTAGGCCCATAAATTTAAAAGTGGTTCTCCTCAGCAACATCTCGGCACATGGAGAAATAACTACCGTTGCTCCCTTCCGGGCCTGGCGGGGTTCGCAATTTACCATTGCAAGAGCACCAAAGAGAACCACCATCAGTTCGATTA
>Ga0208390_1000935_pt1 | contig 10628 bp, 7 predicted proteins | sample Knorr_S7_td_Surf_FD_185594 | JGI IMG/M metagenome (GOLD analysis project Ga0208390, IMG submission 185594) | Marine microbial communities from Southern Atlantic Ocean transect - Knorr_S7_td_SurfaceA_ad_6m_LV_A (SPAdes) (version 2) | ecosystem: Environmental > Aquatic > Marine > Oceanic | place...
ATAACGTTAGCGTTTCAGATCTATGTACAAAGATTACTAATAAATACGGAATATCAGTTTCAACAATTGAACATTTGATGTCAGCTTTACATGGCATGGGAATTGATAACGCTATTGTTGAAGTAGACTGTGATGAATTACCAATTCTTGATGGTAGCTCCCTAGAATATGTACGTAACATTGAGGAAGTTGGTCTTAAAAGTTTAAATGTAGAAAAAAAATATCTAAGCATATCTAGACCAATTGTGTTTAGTATGAATGATTCTTTTGTGAAAGTTTCCCCATCTGATAATTTAGAAATTGATTATACAATTTCTTATGATCACAATCTTATAAAGGAACAAAGATTTAATTATGAGTTTAAAGATTCAAACCAGTTTAAAAATCTTATTTCTAATTGCAGAACTTTTGGCTTTAAAGAGGAGGTAGATTCTCTCAGAAAAAAAGGTCTTATAGCAGGAGGTTCTTTAGATAATGCAATTGTCCTTGATAAAAAAGGAATTGTGAATAATGACAAATTGCGTCAAGAAAATGAATTTGTTAAACATAAAATACTTGATTTCATTGGTGATATTTATCTCTTAGGATATTCAGTGAAAGGAGCGTTTGAAATATATAAAGGTGGTCACAGATTAACTCATGAAACTATGAATTCAATAATGTCTGATCAGTCAAACTGGCGCCTTATAAACGAAGATAATTTAAATGATAAAAATTATCAAAAAACCTATTACACGAAGTCCGTAGCTGCATCATTATAATTTAGAAATTCATCTTTAATCTTCTTAAATAATCATTAAAATTATGGTTATGAAATTAATAAAAATCTTTATTTTTCTAACTTTAGCTACTTTTATTCTTAGCGGTTGTTCAGATACAAAGTTGGTTACGCCTGAAACAGAGGGTGAAAAACTTCAAATACTCTACTCAAATGCTATGGAATTAGTTAAAAAAAGAGATTTTGTAGATGCAGCAATACTATTTGAAGATATTGAAAGACAATATCCGTATTCTAAATGGTCTAATCAGGCGCAATTAATGACTGCGTTCTGTTATTATAAAACACAATTTCATGATGAAAGCCTAGATGCTCTAGAAAGATTTATTGCACTTTACCCTGGCAGCAAGAAAATTTCATACGCTTACTATCTACGAGCTTTAAATTACTTTGAGCAGATAAAAGATGTAGAAAGAGATCAGAGTATGACGGTAAAATCTAAAAAGGCCTTTTATGAGGTTATAAACAAATATCCTGATTCTGAGTTTGTTGATGATGCTTACTTAAAGATTGATATTATAAATGATAGGCTGGCAGCAAAAGAAATTGAAATTGCCAGATATTATCAATTTAAACAGCAATGGATATCAGCAATTAACAGGTATAATAAAATTTTAGAGGATTATGATACTTCTGTATATACAGAGGAGGCATTACATAGACTTGTTGAAATCTATTACTCCCTTGGTTTAATTGAAGAAGCAAAAAGATATGCATCAACTCTAGGTTTTAATTTTCCTGATAGTGATTGGTACACAAAAAGTTACGAGTTAGTCAAAGATTTAAGTTAAATAAAAGTAGTGGAAAAATTTCCAAAAAAAAAGTTTCAAGAACTTGTAAAGAATATCCAGTACCATAACAATCTTTACTACAATAATGATAGTCCTGAAATAAGTGATGCAGAGTACGACTCTCTGATAAACGATTACAAAAATATCAAAAAACTTTTTCCTGAAGAAACTATGCAATCTGATATTTTGAACAAAATTGGAGGTAGGGCCTCTGATTTATTCTCAAAATTTGATCATCCCACAAGAATGCTATCTCTTGATAATGCAATGTCAGAAGAAGACCTGCAAAATTTTCAAAAAAAAATATCTAATTTCTTAAACAAAAAGGGTATTGATTTTGAATTTTCATCTGAACCTAAAATTGATGGTCTATCAGTTAATTTAATTTATAAAAATGGAAAACTTGTAACAGCTGCTACCAGAGGCGATGGTCAAATTGGGGAAAATATTACAGACAATGTAATTACAATCAAGGATATACCAAAAATCTTAAAAACAAAATATCCACCAGTTTCTATTGAAATTAGAGGTGAAATATTCATCACTAAAAATGATTTTATGAAGCTGAATACAGATAACAAATTTGCAAATCCAAGAAACGCCGCGGCAGGAAGTCTAAGACAGTTGGATTCAAAAGTTACCGCAAAGCGTCCACTCAAATTTATCGCTCATGGGTTTGGATCATTTTCTGAAGAAAAGAGTAGTTATTACGATCAATTAATTGAATTCAAATCGTGGGGGATCCCAATCAGCCCATTCCTAAAAAAAGCCAAAAACCTAAAAGATTTAATAAAGATTTATGATGAAGTTAACAAAAAAAGAGCAGAAATACCCTATGATATTGATGGACTTGTATACAAAGTGAATAATTTATCTTTTCAAAATAGATTAGGCATTGTGGGCAAATCCCCTCGATGGGCCATAGCCCATAAATTTGCTTCAGAAACTGCACAAACTGAAATTAAAAAAATAGATATTCAGATTGGAAGAACTGGATCGGTAACACCTGTCGCAAGACTGAAATCAATTAACATTGGCGGTGTACTGGTATCAAACGCTACATTGCATAATTTTGAAGAAATAGAAAAAAAAGATATTCGTGAGGGTGACTCCGTGATTGTTGAAAGAGCAGGCGATGTAATTCCTCATATTCTTGAAGTTGTATCTAAAAATAAAAAAAATAGACCAAATCTTTTTAAACCACCTAAATCTTGTCCAATATGTAAATCACCAATAGTTATTGACCCTGATGAAGTTGTTGTCAGATGTTCAGGTACTTACGTATGTGATGCGCAAAAAATTGGCAGGTTGAAACATTTTGTATCAAGAAGTGCACTAGATATTGAGGGTTTGGGAGATAAACAAATCAATCTATTTTATAATAAGGGACTAATAGAGGACTACGCTGATATTTTTGACCTTGAAACAAAAAGAGATGTAATTGTTAATATAGAAGGATGGGGCACACTTTCGTTTAACAATTTAATAAATGCAATAGATCAAAAGAAAAAAATTGAGTTATCAAAATTTATTTATTCCTTGGGAGTTCGTTTCGTGGGGCAAATAAATGCAAAATTAATCGCATCAGCTTTTTCAAATATAAAGAGCTTTATAAGTTTTTTTGAAGGAAAGAGCGATATACTTAGCACCCTTGAAAATACAGATGGACTGGGTCCAAAAGTTATTCAATCATTTATAGAATACTCATCAATTAAATCTAATAAGAAACAAATATTAAAACTAACCCAGAGGGTTGATCTATTTATAAAAAAAATAGATACCGTTAAATCAAAAATAACTGGAAAGAAGATAATTTTTACTGGAACACTGTCATCAATGTCTAGGGCTGAGGCAAAAACAAAAGCTGAGAAACTCGGCGCAAAAGTCGTTTCATCAATAAGTAAATCAACAGATATACTCGTTACAGGTGAAAATTCTGGATCAAAGTTAAAAAAAGCAAAAGAATTAGGTGTCAAGGTAATGAATGAGAAAGAATGGTCAAATTTAGCTAATTAATCAGGGGGGAAGTTTGGTTTATCAGCCATTTTTTCTCCTGTTCATTCATAAATCGCAATAGATTTGATTTTACATCTGAGTGATACTTATCAATCCACTCAATTTCCTTTTTATTCAACATTTTTTTATTTATTAAATCTCTCTCGAACGGAGCCATTGTTAATGTTTTAAAATGCAAATAACCTTTACTTATTTGAGACATAATTAGGCTCTCAATCCTTATACCGTAGTCATTTTTTTTATAGAAACCAGGTTCATTTGAAACAACCATACCTTCTTCAAAAGATATTCTAGAAAATTGTGAAATAGAAGGGGGACTTTCGTGTACATTCAAGAAACAGCCGACCCCATGTCCAGTTCCGTGTTCAAAATTACAATTTATTTCTTTGAGATATTTTCTTGCAAGATTATCTAATTTTTTACCTTTTTCTCCGTACTTAAATTTACTACGTGCGACCGCAATATGACCTTTTAAGACTCTAGTATACATATCTATTTGATCTTTTCGCGGCTTATTAAAACTTATTGTTCTCGTTACATCCGTCGTTCCATCAAAGTACTGAGCGCCAGAATCAACTAGAAATAAATCTGATTTTCTTATTTTTTTGTTTGTTAATTTATTTGCACGATAGTGAACAATTGCTCCATTTGAGCCTGTACCCGCAATTGTTGGAAAGCTGAGTGAAAAGAAATTTTTATTACTCTTTCTTAAATTATCTAAATATTTAATTGCATCCATTTCTGTTATATTTTTATTTTGTACTTGGTTTTTAGCCCAAAATATAAATTTTGTTAATGATGCACCATCTCTTTTATGCGAATTAAGCATACCTTTTTGCTCAGTTTTATTTTTTTTAGACTTTAGTAACTGTATAACATCCCCTTGAAGTTTTAATGTACCATAATTTTTAATTGCATTAGCTAGATTAAAATTAATCGTATTGATGTCACATATGAATGATTTATTAATTCCACACTTTTTGATGAATGGATAAATATCTTTTTGCTTTTTGAAAGAGACATCAATTTTCAATTGCTTTTTTAAATTGTTTTTACAATCAGAAAAAATGTAACATTTTCCAGTTTTATGAATAATTGCTTGAGATAGAAATATAGGTGTATACTCAATATCATTTGATCTTATATTGAATACCCACGAAATTGAGTCACATGCAGTTAAAACATAGTAATCTGTTTTAGATTTTTTTAAAAAATCGACAATTTTATTTATTTTACTTTTAGTACTTTCACCTGAAAAATTTTTTTCTAAAACAAATGGCTTTGAAATGCTTTTCTTTGGTTTCGTTTTCCAGATTTGATCAATGAGATTTTTCTCTAGTGGTATTAAATTTGTTTTTTTACCTAAAGATTTTGAATATGATTTAATTTTAAAATAAGGCAAAATGTTACCGTCAAACCCAACATTTTTAGCTTTTTTTAATTTTAGTAAATTTAATGGAGTTAGTTTATTGTAATTAAATATCTTATATTGTCCTTTATTTACCTCATTCTGAGCTTGGATGGTATAACGCCCATCAACAAATAAATAAGCTTCTTTTATGCCTACAATGACATCTCCGGCTGATCCAGTAAAGTTGCTAATCCACTCTAGTCGTTTACTGTAATTTGGCAAAAATTCATTCTGATATTCGTCTGAGTGTGGAATTAAGTAATAATCAATTTTATTTTTAATTAACAGTTTTCTTATTTCAGCAATTTTTTTTGAGGTATTCAACATGGTTTTAGAAAATCAGATATTAATTTTTTTGTACCATGTTTATCAAAATCCACAACTGCCTTTGTGCCGTCAATATCTTTTATTCGACCAATACCAAATTTTTTGTGTTCAACCGTTTGCCCTATTTGAAGTAAAACATCATCGTTTATATCTCTAACATTTTCTATTTCCATATCAACTACTGTTCGATAACTTGAAGATGGATTATTTTTAAAATCTAATTTTCTTGGTTTAAAATCAAAATCTTGATTAAATTCATCAAATTCTTGATTTTGGAATCTGTCCATATGGCTTGACGCGTGATTAATAGTTTTTATTAATTCTTGATCTAACTCCTCAATAAATCGAGATTGCAATGAAGGCATCCAATTATTTTGAAATCGACGACTCATTGATGTTGAGATATTTATTATTTTTTTAGCTCGCGTTATGCCGACATATGCAAGTCTACGTTCCTCTTCAATTCCTTTATTGCCAGTTTCATCAATTGTTTTTTGGTGAGGGAAAAGCCCTTCTTCCCAACCTGGCAAAAAAACATAATCATATTCAAGACCTTTAGCGGCATGAAGCGTCATGATACTTACTTTATTGTCTTCATTATTTTCATCTATAGCTGTAACTAAAGATACATGCTCTAAAAACTCCTCGATACTGTTATAGTCTTCCATCGCAATTATTAATTCCTTAATATTTTCTATTTTTGTTTGAGCAGAGACATTTTTATCATTTTTAAGCATATTCATATAACCAGACTCATCGAGCAGCATTTTTAATATGTCATAAAACTGCATATTATCGATGGATGATTTTCCTCTATCGATAACAGAAATGAATGCTTTTAAGCTTTCAGATATTTTTTTTGTAAATTCATCTGTATCAACCATATCTTTTGATGCTTGATACAACGAAATTCGTTTTTGTTTTGCATAAGATAAAATATGATTAAATGATTTTTCTCCTATACCTCTTTTAGGGACTGTTAAAGCTCTTTCAAATGCGACATCGTCTTGACTTTCATAGACCAGCCTAAGATATGAAACAGCATCTTTTATTTCTGATCTCTCATAGAACCGGATACCACCTACAATACGATAAGGAATTGAGTATTTAATCAAAGACTCCTCTATTTCACGCGATTGAAATACTGCCCTTACTAATATTGAGATATTGTTCAGGTCAGGGTTATCATCACTATACTTCATAATATCCTGAGCAACTAAATCGGCCTCGTCTCTACTTGAATTAACTAAATGTAAATGTATGGGCTCTCCATCACCTTGGTCCGAAACAAGCTCCTTGCCAAGTCTATATTCGTTATAACTAATTAATGATGATGCAGACTTAAGTATATTGTTTGTTGATCGATAATTTTGTTTAAGTCGTATTACCTTTGCATTTTCAAATTCTTTTTCAAATCGAAGCATATTATCAACTTCAGCGCCACGCCAACTATAAATTGATTGATCATCGTCTCCAACACAACAAACATTTTGATGATGAGAACCAAGAAGTTTAAGCCATTTATATTGTGCAGCATTGGTGTCTTGGTATTCATCCACATGAATATATTTAAAATTATTGCTATAACGTTTGTGAATATCAGGGACTTTAAAAAGATTGATACATTGTAAAAGCAAGTCACCAAAATCTAGGCAATTAATTTCAAACAACCTTGCTTGGTAAATTTTATAAATAGAGAGACTCTTTTCATCGACTAAATTATCTAGTGACTCAGATTTTATATCATTTGGATTAAGAGCTTTATTTTTCCAATGATCAATTTTAGATTGTATTAATTTTGGTGAAAACTGAGATTGATCTAAGTTTTCAGCCTTTATGATTTGCTTGATCAGGGAAAGCTGATCATCCTTATCAAGTATCGTAAAACTTTGTTTAAGACCAATTACCTCTGCGTGGTTTCTAATTATTTTTGCTCCAATTGAATGAAAGGTTCCCATCCAAGGCATCTTTTCCATATTTTGACTTACCAGTTTTTGAACACGTTCGGACATTTCTCTGGCAGCCTTGTTAGTAAAGGTTACGCAAAGAATCTGAGAGGGGAATGCTAAGTTATTATCTATGATATGAGCAACTCGCGTTGTGAGCACTTTAGTTTTTCCAGTTCCAGCTCCTGCAATAATTAGATTTGGACCCTCGGTACTACAAACAGACTCATATTGTAGTGGGTTAAGACTTTCTAGGTAATTTACTTCAGTCATAACTGACCCTTTAAGTGATTCAGAACATATAGTCTAATTGCGCTTGATAAATTGGAAGTGTTCTTAGTCTTATCTATTTTTGAGATTATTTTATCTGGAGTAGTATTTTCTTTTTTGCTTAGTTTTAATATTTCTTCCCAAAATTCAGTTTCAAGAAATACACTTGTAATGTGGCCATCTATCTTGACAGTGCGCTTATTGGAATTGGGCATGAACGAACTATGAAGAAGAAATCATTTTTGATGGATTGAGAAGAGACTTCATCTTTCTTACATCAATATATTTTAGGATTTTATTTGCCTCAATTAGCGTAATATTTTTCTTATGTGCAAGCTTTGCGAGTTCTGCAGCTTTTTCGTATCCAATTTCAGGAGCAAGAGCGGTTACAAGCATTAAGGAATTCTCAACACCTTCTTTTATATTTCTTAAATTCGGTTTAATTCCCTTTAGGCACTTATCGCAAAAGTTTGTAACCCCTGAGGATAATAAATTGATTGAATTAATTATGTTAAAACCAATTACTGGTTTAAATGCATTGAGTTCAAAATGACCTTGAGTTCCTGCCATTGATATTACGTTATGACTACCCATAACCTGTAAACAAGCCATTGTTAAAGCTTCACTTTGAGTCGGATTTACCTTACCAGGCATTATAGATGACCCGGGTTCATTCTCAGGTAAATTCAGTTCTCCTAGACCTGATCTTGGTCCAGAAGCTAACAGCCTAATGTCATTTGCTATTTTGAAAAGATCCGTTGCAATAACATTTAATACTCCCGATAGTTCTACAAGAGAGTCATGAGAGGCCAAGGCTTGGAATTTATTGCTTGCAGGTTTAAATTTAATTTTATTAATTTTACTTATTTCATTTGCAACAAGTCTATCGAACCCTTTTTTTGTATTCAGACCAGTTCCAACGGCCGTCCCTCCTTGGGCTAAATAACTTAAGTTAATTAGGGCTGTCTTCAGTCGTTTAATGTTCATATCAATCTGAGATTGATAACCTGAAAATTCTTGTCCAAGTGATAAGGGAGTTGCGTCTTGCAAGTGTGTCCTGCCGATTTTGATGATACTTTTCCATTTCTTAGACTGGCTACCTAAAGTTTTTTCCATTTCATTTAAAGCCGGAATAAGTTCATCTGTAACTTTTTTTGAGGCCGCAATATTAATTGCAGATGGAAAACTGTCATTAGTTGATTGACTTTTGTTGACATGATCGTTTGGGTGAACTGGACTATTCGTTCCAAGTTTTCCGGTAAGTTTTTTATTGGCAAGATTAGCGATGACTTCATTTACATTCATGTTAGTTTGAGTTCCAGATCCAGTCTGCCAAACCGAAAGAGGGAATTGATCATCATGCTTCCCGGTAAGAATATTTTTTGATGCACTAATTATTGCATTTGCTATTTTAGGAGCTAAAGACTTTTGTTTTTGATTTACTTTCGCGCAGGCCATTTTTATTGTGACTAGTGCATGTATAATCTCTATAGGCATTAAATTATTGCCAATTTTAAAATTCTTTAATGATCTTTGAGTTTGAGCTCCCCAAAAATTACTATTTGAAACTTTTATTTTGCCGATACTGTCTTGTTCTTGTCTTGTTTTTTGATTCATTTGAATTGTAGTATACTACCTTACATATATATATGGTAACGATTTAAGTTTTTTAAAGGCCGAGTGACTAAAAGTGGGAGACTTCTGTTGCCCGGTGTCTCCCGAACCGCGCTTACCTAATTAGATTAAGCAGCGAGCGCTAATTCATCGTTAGCATTTATAAAATAGCCCGATAACGGTGGTACAATACCGAGAGAAAAACTTACCTTTAAGCATTCGTCGATCCTATATCACCCCCTAATTTATGGTGGAGGTGCCGGGTACCGCCCCCGGGTCCGTAATGGGTATTACGCAAGCCGTTTATCCCTATAGCTGGGATATCCCCAGCAATCTGAATATAGTTGGATATTGAGACTTTTTAAAGAGAGTAATCTTAATATAGTATGTGTTTATTATTTGATTCAAAAAAATGCCGGTAAACAAAGAACAACTTGAAGAAATTGAAGCCTTAAGGTCTGAAATATCAGAAACAGCTCGTGTTACAGCCCCTGAATTAGAAGCAGTTTTGTACAAGCCAATAGAAGTGCTCGATCATGGCTTTATTCGTGTCATTGATTATATGGGGGATGACAGTTCAATAGTGCAGTCGGCAAGAGTATCATATGGTAAAGGCACAAAGAAGATTTCAAATGACAAAGGGCTTATTAAATATTTGATGAGGCACCGTCACTCAACCCCTTTTGAAATGTGTGAAATTAAATTTCATATTAAACTTCCAATTTTCATTGCTCGACAATGGATACGACACAGAACTGCAAACGTTAATGAGTACTCGGCTCGCTACTCAATCCTTGATAAAGAGTTCTATATTCCATCAGCAGAAAACCTAGCAGCACAGTCAGCAATCAATAATCAGGGTAGAGGTGATGCGTTAACAGATGATGAAGCTTCTAATGTTATACAAATACTAAAAAAGGATGCAGAGCAGACATATTCTAATTATGAAACGTTATTAAACGAAAGTTCTGAGGGCAACATAATTGATGAAAGTAAATCTGGAATTGCAAGAGAATTGGCCCGAATGAATCTTACCCTCAATACCTATACACAATGGTACTGGAAGATTGACCTGAATAATTTATTGCACTTTCTTGCTCTAAGAGCTGATGACCATGCGCAGTATGAAATACGTGTTTATGCGGATGCCATGTTAGATATTGTAAAAAAATGGGTTCCTCTTACTTACGAAGCATTTGAAGATTATAGAATTGGTGGAACAGAACTCTCCGCCAAAGAGGTCAATCTGATGAGAAAACTTCTAAAAGGCGAGAAAGTATCTTTTGAAGAAGAAGGTCTGTCTAAAAGAGAATGGAGCGAACTGCAAAGAAAGTTTGAAATTAGTTAGTATTTGCTAATTGTTCTAATTTTAATCGTTTTAATAAATTCTCAGCCAATTCAATAAACATTTGGCTGACTTTATGATCTGGCACTAAATCTGTAAGAGGGTGACCTTTTTCGCATTGCTCAAGAAG
>Ga0208390_1000938_pt1 | contig 10614 bp, 8 predicted proteins | sample Knorr_S7_td_Surf_FD_185594 | JGI IMG/M metagenome (GOLD analysis project Ga0208390, IMG submission 185594) | Marine microbial communities from Southern Atlantic Ocean transect - Knorr_S7_td_SurfaceA_ad_6m_LV_A (SPAdes) (version 2) | ecosystem: Environmental > Aquatic > Marine > Oceanic | place...
ACATAAGGCGTACCACTGTACATTACATATGGTCCACCAGTTGTGTAATCAGTTGATAATCCGTCAAGAGAAGAAGGATCTTTTGGCATCAACATCATGTGCGGTCCAGATTCAATATAATGTTCATGACCAGCATCTTTCTGTCCATCTGTGCCAAGAGTAAAGTTATCCACTCCTAAATCACCATGTAACATCCAAATCCAACCGTCAGCCTCAAGTTTTGGGACTTCATTAGCCTTATAAGCTGTGGCCCATGCTACTGCATTCTTATCAGAACATGCAGGTGCTGCATGGTGGGCACTAGGAAAACCACCTTCTGGCATTGGCATGAAAGACTCACATGTCCAGCCGTTTGTTCCCTCTTTCAACACGCTACCGTCTACACCAATTACAGTTGCATAATCGGCAATAAAATCAGGTGCTGCGCTTGAAAAGGCTTTAATTTGCCAATCTACACTATAACCGTCTTTTTTTGCTTTCATCGCACCATGATTATCAGCAAAAAGTGAACCAGCAATAAAAACTAAAGTTAAAACTAAATTTTTGAAATTCAACATATTTTCTCCTAAAAGATTTACTTTAAAATAACCTGGAAAAACTGCAAGCTAAGAGAAAGATTTTTTCTAAAATTGATCCTCTTCTGTAGAACCTCGCAAGGCTGAAGTCGAACTTTCTTCTCCTTGAATACAGTTATTTACAGCATCGAAATATCCAGTTCCGACTTCTTGCTGATGAGATACAAAAGTATAGCCTTTGTCAGCATCAGCAAATTCTTGCTCTTGTAATTTTACATAGGCTGACATGCCCTCAGCTACGTATTCTTTCGATAGACTGAACATGCTGTGCCACATAGAATGTATTCCGGCAAGTGTAATGAATTGAAATTTATAACCCATTGCTCCAAGTTCTTTTTGAAATTTAGCAATAGTCTGTTCGTCAAGATTCTTTTTCCAGTTAAAGGAAGGGGAACAGTTATAAGCCAACATGATTTCTGGGTGGTCTTTCTTAATTGCCTCAGCAAAAGTTTTAGCTTGTTCAAGATCAGGTTTTGAAGTTTCACACCATACAAGATCAGAGTAGGGCGCATAAGCCAAGCCTCTAGCAATTGCTTGATCTAATCCAGCATTACTCCTAAAGAAACCTTCAGAAGTTCTCTCACCTGTTAAAAAAGGCTTATCCACTGGGTCGATATCTGAAGTTACTAAGTCAGCAGCGTCGGCGTCTGTCCTTGCTACTAGAATTGTAGGTGTGCCTGATACATCTGCAGCGAGCCTTGCCGCAATAAGTTTTTGAACAGCTTCTTGAGTAGGAACTAAAACTTTTCCACCTAAATGTCCGCATTTTTTGACACTTGCTAATTGATCTTCAAAATGTACTCCTGCTGCACCAGCAGCAATCATTTTTTTCATTAATTCAAATGCATTTAAGTTTCCACCAAAACCGGCTTCAGCATCAGCGATAATGGGAGCAAAATAGTCTACCTTTGGTTTTCCATTGGTATTCATCCATTCTATTTGGTCTGCCCTTCGAAATGCATTATTTATCCTGGATATAACTTTTGGTACAGAATCTACAGGATAAAGCGATTGATCTGGGTACATTGTTCCGGCTGAGTTATTGTCTGCTGCAACTTGCCAGCCTGAAAGGTATATTGCCTTAACACCAGCTTTAACTTGCTGAACAGCTTGACCACCAGTCAAAGCACCTAAACAGTTGATATAATCCTCAGTAAAAAGATATTTCCATAGCTTTTCTGCACCTTTTCTTGCTAATGTACATTCAGGTTGTAGAGAACCTCTCAACTTAACAACTTCTTCGGCTGTATAAGGTCTTTTAACGTGCTTCCACCTTGGATTTTCGGCCCAATCTTTTTCTAAAACTGCAACCTGGTCGCTTAAATTCATTTATATACTCCTATATGCGGGCAGTGTGAGGAAATCAGTTAATTCATCGCTCAACACCAAATCTTTGAGTAAAGATTTGGCTTCAATAAACTTCCCTGAATTCAAAGAGTCTTGCCCAACCTCTTCTAGGACAACATTGTATTCTTCATCTAAAAGTTTTTCAAATGTGTCTTTTGAAGACATTAATCCAGTATCAAGCTGCACATTATGCTTGACCAACTGCCAGAGAGAACTCCGTGAAATTTCAGCAGTTGCAGCGTCTTCCATTAATCCATAAATAGGCACACACCCTATACCTCTCAACCATGCTTCAATATAACGCAATGTTACTCTTATATTTGTTCGGAAGCATTCCTCTGTGAAATCACCCTCACAAGGCTCAATTAAATCTGCCTGAGTGACATGATCGTCTTCTCTAAGCACATGAAGTTGGTTTGTGCTATCAAATTTAAAAGCATTTGAAAAAACATTGTTCGCAATGTCTGCTAGACCCGGGTGAGCAATCCAGGTGCCATCATGCCCATTTTGTGTTTCAAGCGTTTTATCACTGAGAACCTTTTCTGTTACTACCGCATTTTCCTTTGGATCTTTTGATGGGATGAAAGCAGCCATACCCCCCATAGCAAATGCTCCTCTTTTATGACATGTTTTTATTAAAAGCCTTGAATATGCATTAAGAAAAGGCTGACTCATGCCAACCTGATATCTATCTGGGAGCAACTTATCGCTGTGATTTTGAAAGGTTTTAATATAGCTAAAAATATAATCCCATCTTCCGCAATTTAAGCCGACAATATGATCTCTAAGTTCATAGAGAATTTCGTCCATTTCAAACACTGCAGGCAAAGTTTCTATTAAACAAGTTACTCTAACTGTACCTCTTGGTAGATTTAGTTGATCCTCAGCATAATTAATTATTTGGTTCCAGGTTCTTGCTTCCAGGTGAGTTTGTAATTTTGGAATGTAAAAATAAGGTCCAGTACCTCTATTAACTAGTTCTTTGGCATTATGAAAAAGGTAATACCCAAAGTCACATAAACAGCCATGAGGGTTCACGCCGTTTATCTCTATGCCTTTTTCTTTCAAATGCAATCCTCGAACCCTGCACATTAATGTGGCTGTTTCATCATTAAGTTGATATTTTTTTCCATTTACAGGATTCTCAAATGTAATAGTTCTTCTGATGGCGTCGTAAAGATTTTTTTGACCATTGGCAACGTTCTTCCAAGTCGGACTTAACGAATCCTCAAAATCTGCCATAAAGACTTTCACATCAGCATTAAGTGCATTGATTATCATTTTTCGGTCAACGGGTCCAGTAATCTCAACTCTACGATCTAGTAAATCGTTTGGTATATCTCTAACTTTCCAATCACTTTTTCGAATATCTTGTGTCTCATCCAAGAAATTTGGTAACTGGCCAGAATTAAACCTTGTTTGATTTTCTATGCGTTTTTGAAGTAAATCTTCTATCTTAGAACTAAATTTGCTGTGCAAATCTTGAACAAATTTGTTGGCTTCGTTTGAGAAAATAATTTCTGTATTTTCAGGAGTTTTATGTTTAAGTTTCATCATCGTTTTTTGCTAGTTCACTGGCTATTCCTAAGTATTCTTCAGGAGTAAGAGCCATTAATATTTTCTTATGTTCCTCATTATCTAAAAGTTCTTCGACGGCTTTCAAGTAAATATCTTTATCTATCTTCATTCCCCTGGATAAAGATTTCACTTGATCATACCCATCTTTTTTTCCTTCGAGTCTCAAAAAACTTTGAAGAGCTTCAGTAAGCAGTTCAAACCTACCATCAAGATCTTTTGAAATTTCCGAAGTATTAGCTTCTAATTTTGATAAACCTCTAAGAATTGATGCTTGAGCTATCTCAAAATAACCATATCCAGTTCCAATATTTCTTAACACGGTGGAATCAGATAAGTCTCTTTGCAACCTTGAAACCGTTAACTTGTTTGCTAAATGGCTAAAAATTGCATTTGAAAGTCCGAGATTACCCTCAGCATTTTCGAAATCAATCGGATTAACTTTGTGAGGCATAGTTGATGAACCAACCTCATTTTTTTTCATTTTGAGAGAAAAATAATCAAAAGCAATGTAACTCCAAATATCTTGTGTTAAATCAAGCAAAATATTGTTTATCCTTTGAATATTTTGGAAGAGATCTGCCATATAATCATGTGGTTCTATTTGTGTTGCAACCTTTGTTAACCTAACACCAAAATTACTTAAAAATTCTTTCGAATGTTTTATCCAATCTTCCTCAGGATAAGCAAGCAGGTGAGGGTTGAAATTAGCAGTGGCTCCTCCCCATTTTGCATAGAATTTTTTATCACTTAAGGATCTTTTTTCTTTTTTTAATCTGGTTACAAAAACATTCAGTTCCTTACCTAATGTAGTAGGAGAGGCTGGCTGACCATGGGTCCTTGCCAACATCGCAACTTCTTTGTTTTTTTCAGCTAAATCTTCTAGGGCTTGTATAATGTTCTCAATCCAATCCAAAAGCATTGGATGTGCTTCCTTCAACATTAGCGCATAACTCAAACTGTTAATATCTTCCGATGTTAAAAATATATGAACTAAACTTTGAATCTCCTCAGATTCCTCAAATTGCTCTGCAACAGCTATTTCAACCGCCTTTACATCGTGATTAGTTGTATTTTCAATTTCCTTGACTCTCTCAATTAAGGAATTTGGAACAGTTGTGTGTAATGTATTGATCTTTTCCTCTATTTTTTCAGTTAAAAGTTCAGGCTTGAAATTAGTTAAAAAGTAGTTAAGCCATTGAGTTTCAACACTTATCCTTTGCTTTATCAAAGCAAATTCAGAGAAAAGTTCGCGCGATTTTTCGGTTTTATTTTGATATCTTCCGTCTAAAGGGGACAAATTTTTGAGACTGTCATTCATAGACTTCGGTATTATACCCTCGATTTTCAGCCCAGTTAAAATAATTTTCTGAAATTCTTTCTTTGATTACTGCACCACCTAAACATACTTCGCCTTGATAAATGACTGCTGATTGCCCAGGGGTAACAGCTGCAATGGGTTCAGAGAAGTTAATTTTATAACCTTGTTCGGTTTGAATTAATTTTGCAGAAACTGGCTCAGATTGATATCTAATTTGAACGTCGCAGTTCGAATCACTTGCTAATTTTTCGTTTATCCAATGTACCTCATCTAAATAACAACCATTACTAAACAATAGATCGTTATCTGCTCCTTGTACTACAACAAGTTGATTTGATTTTTGGTCCTTATGTGCAACATACCAAGATGCCTGTTCTCTTCCTCTTACACCTCCGATACCAATGCCTTGTCTCTGGCCTAGTGTGAAATACATCAACCCTTCATGCTTACCTAGTTTTGTTCCATTTTCATCAACAATTTCACCAGGATTTTTCCCTAGAAAATTTGAGATAAAATCGTTGTAATTATTTTTCCCAATGAAGCATATTCCAACCGAGTCCTTTTTATCAGCATTGATTAAATTATTATCTCTTGCAATGGATCTAACATGGTCTTTCGAGAGTTCACCAAGTGGAAATAAAGCTCTATCGAGATCGACCCCACTTACTTGATGCAAAAAATAAGATTGATCTTTAGACCTATCCAAACCTCTTTTCAATTGAGTATTATTACCGATGCATTCAAGTCTGGCATAATGACCAGTGGCTATATAATCCGCACCAGTCTCTAAACAATAATCTAAAAATGCTCCAAATTTGATTTCTTTATTACAAAGAATATCTGGATTTGGTGTTAAACCGGCATCGTGATCTGATAAGAATTTTGAAAATACTTTATCCCAATAATCTGCAGAGAAATTTGCTTGATGAAGAGGTATGCCAATTTGATCACAAACTTTCTCAGCATCTTTAAAATCCTCCTCAGAGGTGCATTCAATGTTGGGTGCGTTATTAGTCCAATTCTTCATAAAAATACCTTGGACATCATATCCTGCTGATTTAAGAAGTAAGGCAGTAACTGAAGAATCAACACCTCCGGATATGCCAACTATTACTTTTTTTTGTTTTCCCATACTTTATTGTTATTAGAGTCTTAATATTTAATGTAAATGTAAGTATAATCAAGCCAAATTTTAGCTATGTCATCATCAAAAATTAAAGTTCCGTCCAAAGGCGAAAAGATTTCTTACAAAGATAATCAATTAGTTGTACCTGATAATCCAATTATTCCATTCATTGAAGGTGATGGTATTGGTGTAGATATTACGCCAGTTATGATAGATGTCGTAAATGCCGCAGTTAAATCAGCTTACAAAGGAAAGAAAGAGATTAGTTGGATGGAAATTTATTGTGGAGAAAAAGCTGTTGAAGTTTACGGAGATAATAAATGGATGCCTCAAGAGACACTTGATGCTTGCAAAGAGTACAACGTTTCAATTAAAGGACCTCTCACAACACCAGTTGGAGGAGGAATAAGGTCTCTTAATGTAGCAATAAGGCAAAAGCTGGATTTGTACGTTTGTTTGAGGCCTGTAAAGTATTTTTCAGGCACTCCTAGCCCAGTTAAAAGACCAGATCTAGTAGATATGGTTATATTTAGAGAAAATTCTGAGGACATATACGCCGGTGTAGAGTTTGAGGCAAATACAGATGAAGCAAACAAACTTATTGACATTTTAGGTAAAGAATTTGGGGTTGAAAAAATTCGTTTTACAGAGAACTGTGGAATTGGAATTAAACCAATATCATCTGATGGTAGCAAAAGATTAATAAGAAAATCTTTTGAATATGCCATTCAAAATGATAGAGATTCTGTTTCTTTAATTCACAAAGGGAATATTCAAAAATTTACAGAAGGTGCTTTCAGAGACTGGGGTTATGAATTAGCTAGAGATGAGTTCGGCGGCAAACCTCTTGATGGTGGACCTTGGCATATTTTTAAGAATCCCAAAAACGGCAAAGATATTATTGTCAAAGATGTTATTTGTGACGCATTTCTGCAGCAAATTTTACATAGGCCCGCTGAATATGATGTCTTGGCTTCTCCAAACCTAAATGGTGACTACATCTCTGATGCTCTAGCAGCTCAAGTTGGAGGAATAGGAATTGCACCAGGAGCAAATTTAGGAGATACAACAGCAGTATTTGAGGCAACACATGGAACTGCTCCAAAGTATGCTGGACAGGATAAAGTCAACCCAGGATCACTCATTCTGTCAGCTGAAATGATGTTAAGGCATATGGGATGGATCGAAGCAGCTGATTTAATTATTAATGCAATGGAAAAAACCATTCAGAAGAAAAAAGTTACATATGATTTTGCACGTTTAATTGATGATGCAAAAGAGGTAAGCTGTTCTGAGTTTGGTAGACTATTAATCAAGAAATTTGATTAAGAAAAATGGCACAAGACGATTTTTCTACTGGAACTGTTGAGCTAGAAGAAGTAGAGCTTAAGGTAGACAGGCCCCCGTTATTCACAGTTGTAATATTTAATGACGACTTCACACCAATGGAATTTGTGGTGTATGTGATTCAAAAATTTTTTGGATATGACCATGCAAAATCTACAGAAATAATGCTTGAAATTCATAATAAAGGAAGAGGTTTTTGCGGGGCATTTTCACAAGAAATTGCAGAAACAAAATCACAACAAATCAATAAATTTTCAAAAGAAAATGAACATCCTTTGAAATCAGATATTGAAGAATTAGGAAAAGATTAGATATAGTTAATATATGCTTTCAAAAGATCTTGAAAATACTCTTAATTCTTTATTTAAAGAATGCTCTGATAATAACGATGAATTCGTTACTATTGAACACCTTCTTTTGGTTTTAACGAAAGAAGATTCTTCTCGAAGAGTGTTTGACCATTTGTCAGTTGACATCGAAAGTTTGCAAAAAGAAATCAAAGAATATATCAAAAAAAACGTGCCCAAATCTGTTGAAAAGAAAGAGATTCAGCCTACCTTGGCATTCCAAAGGGTTCTGCAAAGAGCAATTTTTCATGTCCAATCCAGTGGCAAAACAGAAGTAAATGGCGAGAATTTGCTGGCAGCATTATTCTCTGAAAAAGAGAGTTATGCTGTGTACATGTTAAGCCGAAGAAACATTTCAAGACTTGATGTAGTTGAATATATTTCTCATGGTAAAAATACCGCTGTTGAAACTGTAGAAAGTATTGAGGATTCTCCAAAAGAGAAAGAGATTCATCCTGAGTTTTTAACAAATCTAAATAATCTTGCAAAAGATGGTGAGATAGATCCTTTAATAGGAAGAACAGACACCCTTGAAAGACTATTTCAAGTTTTAGGTCGACGACGAAAAAATAATCCAATTTTAGTAGGTGAGTCTGGAGTAGGAAAAACAGCAATAGCAGAAGGACTTTCTAAATCTATAGCAGATGGCAAAGCACCAGAGATTTTTAGAGACTATCAGGTTATGTCTCTCGATGTTGGAAGCTTAGTAGCCGGAACAAAATACAGAGGAGATTTCGAGAAGAAGATGAAATCTATGATGGACTATCTGAAAAAGTCCGAAAAGATAATCCTTTTTGTTGATGAGATACATACAATTATAGGGGCAGGCTCCGCTTCAGGTGGTGCCTTAGATGCATCAAATCTTCTTAAGCCAGCATTAGCGAGAGGAGACATTAAATGTATTGGGGCGACCACATACAAGGAATATCGTCAAATCTTTGAAAGGAATAATTCACTTTCTAGAAGATTTCAAAAAGTTCAAATTGAGGAACCATCAATTGATCAAGCTGTGGAAATCCTAGAAGGGCTGAAAAATAAATTCGAGGACTATCATGGCATAACTTACTCAAAAGAAGCGCTGAAAACAGCAGTAGAGCTCTCTAACAAGTATTTACAAGACTCAAAGCTTCCTGACAAAGCAATTGATTTGATTGACGAAGCTGGTTCTCAAAAAAAACTATCTAAAGCAAAAGGTAAGATTATAAGGAAATCAGACATCGAGGCATTGATTTCTAAAATTACAAAAATACCTACAATGCAGTTAAATGCCACTAGTAAAGAGAACTTAAACAGTCTAGAAGGTAATTTAAGATCTGTAATATTTGGACAAGATCACGCTGTTAACGATGTAGTTTCAGCTGTAAAGACATCAAAAGCAGGCATTGGTAATGATGAAAAACCTATCTGCTCTTTCCTATTTACAGGCCCGACAGGTGTTGGTAAAACAGAATTAACTAAACAACTAGCTTTTTTTCTGGGAATAGAGTTTATCAGACTTGATATGTCTGAATTCATGGAGAAACACAGCATTTCAAAATTAATAGGTTCTCCTCCAGGTTATGTAGGATATGAACAAGGTGGTTATTTAACAGAAGAAGTTAATAAAAAGCCTCATTCAGTATTGCTACTTGATGAAATAGAAAAAGCTCATCCTGATATCTTCAATATATTACTTCAGATCCTTGACTACGGGAATCTGACGGATAGCAACGGAAGAAATATAAACTTTAAAAATACAATTATTGTGATGACTTCTAATACAGGTGCAGTTGAGGCTGATGGAGAATCAGTAGGTTTTATAGAGCAGGGGACTGAAGATAAGTTTGAAAAAGCTGTTTCAAAAGCTTTCACTCCTGAGTTTAGAAATAGACTTGATGGAATAATAAATTTCAATAGCCTCTCAAATCAAAACTTAGAATCAGTTGTCGAGAAACTTATAATTGACGTTGAAGCAAAATTGAATGAAAAGGGCATTGATATTGATTTTAACAGTGATGTAGTGAAGTTAATTCTTGAAAAAGGCTATGACCCGAAATTAGGGGCAAGGCCGTTATCGAGAGCAGTAGATAAGCTTGTGAAAAAGCCAATTTCAACAATGTTAATTGAAGATAAAATCAAAAGGGGAAGTTCAATTCAGCTATCAGTCAAAAACAAAAAAATAGTAGTCAAAGCTTCAAATTCAAAAGAAAAAATTACTTAGATCTGAAAGTAATGCGACCTTTTGAAAGGTCATAAGGCGACATTTCAACAGTTACAGAATCACCATTAAGAATACGTATATAGTTTTTTCTCATACGTCCAGAGATATGTGCAGTTATGACATGATCATTTTCTAATTTCACTCTAAAAACAGTGTTGGGAAGGACCTCAATTACGGTTCCTTGCATTTCAATCGTATCTTTTCCTGCCATTGTGGCTATTTTACTGACTTATTAACAAAAGTCACATTTATTTTTAGCTAAGTTAGAATGATATAAATAAAAGGAAAATATGAAATTAGAAGATCTTAAAATCTGCATAGAAAGTGAATTAGAGGACATTTATGCGCTAAATCAAAGTCTCACTCCAGAATTAGGAGCATTAAAAGATATTCAACATTTAAAGAGACTTATCAATATGAGTGAGTGCTCAAAAGGCCTTAGGTTAAAAGGCAAAATAGCTGCATTTATAATTTGTTTTAGGGAGGATTCAGGGTATGAGTCAAAAAACTACCTTCACTTCAATAAAAAACACAAGGAATTTCTTTACGTTGACAGAATAGGTGTATCAAAAGGCCTTGAAAATAACGGTTTAGGATCGATTTTATATAAACATATTATTGAAAATTTTGGCAAAAATTTAAAAATATGTGCCGAAATTAACACAAAACCAATGAATAAAAAGTCTATTATATTTCATGAAAAACATGATTTTAAAAGGATTTTAGAGAAATGCTATAATGAAAATTATAAAGTGGTTTTTATGGAAAGAAATGCA
>Ga0208390_1000939_pt1 | contig 10612 bp, 10 predicted proteins | sample Knorr_S7_td_Surf_FD_185594 | JGI IMG/M metagenome (GOLD analysis project Ga0208390, IMG submission 185594) | Marine microbial communities from Southern Atlantic Ocean transect - Knorr_S7_td_SurfaceA_ad_6m_LV_A (SPAdes) (version 2) | ecosystem: Environmental > Aquatic > Marine > Oceanic | place...
TCCAAATTTGCTATACATAATTTTTATTTTGTGGTTTATTAGTTGAATATTTGAGGAGAATATAACTAGAAAAATGAAAAAAATAAAGCTTACTTGCGCGCATGCATTGGTTAAACATTTAATAGCTCAGAAAGTCTATATTGATGGTGAAGTTAAGCCTTTGTTTCCTGGTGTATTCGGTATTTTTGGACATGGAAATGTCGCCTGTTTAGGACAAGCATTAGAGGAAAATAAAGATCAACTTCCAACATATAGGGGTCATCACGAACAAAATATGGCTTTAACAGGTGTTGCTTATGCAAGAGCTAAAAGAAGAAAGCAAATTTTTATTGCAACAAGTTCGGTTGGACCAGGATCTACAAATTTAGTTACAGCATCAGCTGTAGCAATGAGTAATAGATTGCCAATTTTATTTTTACCTGGAGACACTTACGCAAATAGAATGCCAGATCCAGTTTTGCAACAGGTTGAACATTTTTCAAATCCAGGAATGACTGCTAACGACTCTTTTAAACCAGTTACAAAATATTTTGATAGAATTACAAGACCAGAGCAAATATTACAGTCACTTCCTCAAGCAATTCAAACCATGTTAGATCCAGCAGAGTGTGGACCTGCATGTTTATCTTTGTGCCAAGATGTACAGGGTGAAACTTTTGATTATCCTGAGGAATTTTTTAAAGAAAGAATTCATAATATTAGAAGACCTAGACCTGATGATTTTCAAATCAAACAAGCAGTAGAAAAAATTAAAAATTCAAAAAAACCTATTATAATTTCTGGAGGTGGAGTATTTTATTCTGATGCAATGGATGAGTTAGGTAATTTTGCAATTAAACATAATATACCAGTAACCCAAACAGTTATGGGATACTCAACAATGAAAAAAGATCATTCTCATTTTGTAGGACCAATAGGTGGCCTTGGTGGTAAGGCAGCAAATAACTTAGCAAAAGAAACTGATTTAGCAATCTGCATAGGAACTAAGCTTGCAGATTTTACAACTGGCTCGTGGGCTAATTTTGAAAATCCTGAATTTAAATTAGTTTCAATTAATATAGCAAGACATGATGCCAACAAACATTTAGCAGAAGCAGTTATAGGTGATGCAAAAGTTACCTTAACAGAATTATCTAACGCTATTGGAGATTGGAAATCATCTGATAGCTGGCATAAAAAATCACAAGTTGAATTAAAATCTTGGAATGAATACGTGGATAAAGAGAGTGGTCCAACAAATCAAGAATTACCAAGTTATGCTCATGCTGTTGGAGCAATTTATAGAAATTCAGATCCAACTGATATAGCTGTTACAGCAGCCGGAGGTTTGGTCGGAGAAGTTGTTCAAGTGTGGCGTCCAAAAGAGTTAAATACTCATGAAACAGAGTGGGGATTTAGTTGCATGAGTTATGAAATTTCTGGTGCTCTTGGTATAAAAATGGCCAATCCTGATAAAGACGTAATTGCTTTTGTTGGCGATGGATCATACCTACTTAACAATTCAGATATATATTCTTCAGTAATTACTAATAATAAATTAATAATCATTGTGTGTGATAATGGAGGTCATGCTGTTATAAATAGACTTCAATTGTTCAAGGGTGGAAAAGAATTTAATTGTTTGTTTAACTCTTCAAATATTCAAAACTCCATAGAAGTAAATTTCGCTCAACATGCAGCAAGTATGGGAGCAAAATCAGAACATGTTTCTAGTATTTCAGAATTAGAAGAAGCATTTAAAAGAGCAAAACAATCAGATGTAACTTATGTTATATCAATTAAAACACATAGTTACGAATGGCTTGAAGGATCAGCTTATTGGGAAAGCCCTACACTTGAGATACCAACAACAAAAGAGAACGAGGAAGCATTAAAACTTCACAAAGAAGGAAAATCAAAACAGAGACAAGGTGTTTAAAAACTTTATATGAATAAAGTTTTTAAAATTGGCTTAATAGGCTGTGGACATATTGCTGAAACATATTTTAGAGCTGAAAAATATTTTAATAATATAAAAATTATTAAATGTGCTGATATTAATATGCAAGCTGCAAAACGTTGTGCATTTAATTATGGGATAAAATTTTTAACTGTAAACGAACTTCTTAAAGACAAAGAAATTGAAATTATTTTAAACCTTACAATTCCAAAAGCACATTATCTAATTTCTAAAAAAGCTTTAACAAATGGAAAACATGTATACTCTGAAAAACCTTTAGCAATAAATTTAAAAGATGGAAAAGATTTAATAAAACTTTCAAAGAAAAATAAACTTTATTTAGGTAATGCTCCTGACACTTTTTTGGGTGGTGGAATACAAAAATCAAAAGAACTAGTTGAAAAAAATTCTATCGGAAAAATAAAATTAGGTAATGCAGTTTTTGCTTTTCCTGGAATTGAGTCATATCATCCTAACCCTGAACCATGGTTTGCAAAAAAAGAAGGAGGTCCTGTTATTGATATGGGACCTTATTATATTACTGCTTTAGTAAATCTTTTAGGACCTGCAAGAAAAGTAACTAGCACCATCATTCAAGGTCAAAGATATAGGACTATAGGAATAGGACCAAAAAAAGGAAAAAAATTTAAGGTAGAATGTCCAACTACATATTTATCCACAATCACTTTTAAAAATAACTCTGTTATAAGATTAACATTATCATTTGATGTAATAGCTCATCAAAGAAATCATATTGAATTATATGGAGAAAAGGGGTCAATGATTGTTCCAGATCCAAATATGTTTGGCGGATCAGTGTTAATCTGTAATAAATTAGGGGATAATTGGAGAGAATTTAAGACCACAAAAATGTCTTTGGGACGTATTAACATTAGAACACAAAGTTCTAGAGCTAACGAAGCGCCAACCAATGCAAACTATCGAGGAGCTGGATTGTCTGAGATGGCATATTCAATTGAGAACAAAAGAAAACATTTATGTAGTGGTGAAATATCTTTACATGTATTAGAAATTATAACTTCAATTATGAAAGCAGCTAAATCTGGAAAATCTGTATCAGTAAATACAAACTGCGCAAAACCAAAAAAGTTTTTAGAAATAGATGCAAAGAAATTGCTTAAATAAATAAAAGTGAAAAAACATATAGTTATTTCTGATCCATTTCCAAGAAAATTAAACTTAATTTTTTCGAAAAAAAAACTTAAGGAACTAAAATCAAAATATAAATTATTAAAAGCTCCTAAAATAAATAAAAAAGATTTTTATGAAAAAAATATCCATAAAGCTACATTTATATTGGGTCAACCAGATCTAAATAAAAATCTTTTGTCAAAAGCTACTAAGTTGAAATGTATTATAAATGTTGAAAGCAATTTTATGGATAATATTGATTATGATTATTGCTTTAAAAAAAAAATTGATATTATTGCTACATCACCAGTTTTTTCAAAGCCTGTTGCTGAAATAGCACTAGGTATGACTTTATCTATATTAAGAAATATACATAATGCTCATTATGATTTTATAAAAGGTAAAGAAAAATATGGTTTAAAGAGTAATTTAAATGCTTCACTTTTGACAAATAAAAACATCGGTTTACTTGGCTTTGGAGATTTAGCTAAGGCGCTTTACCCATTGTTGTTACCCTTTACAAAAAACATAAATGTTTATGATCCTTGGGTGCCAAACAAAATTATTAAGAAAGCTGGCTTTAAATCTATAAATTTAAATAAAATGTTTAAAAATTGTGAGATTATTTATGTATTGGCTACAATCACAACTAAAAACAAAAATTTAATAAACAAAAAATTATTGAATAAAATGAAGCCAAAATCAGTTTTTATTTTAATGAGTAGAGCAGCGATTGTTAACTTTGAAGATCTTAAAAAAAGAATTAAAAAAGGGGATATATATGTTGCAACGGACGTATTCCCTGAAGAGCCGGTAAAAAAAAATGATCCAATTAGAAAACTTAAAAATGTATTATTTTCAGCTCATAGAGCTGGAGCTTTAGAACAGGCTTTTTTTGATATGGGTGAAATTGTTCTAAAAGATATGAGCCTAATTTTGAAAAAAATACCTCCAAAATTCTGCAAAAGGGCTGAAAGAAAAACTGTAAAGCTATTAGCCTCAAAACCTGTTGCAATTAACTGATTTTTTTATATTTTCTTCACTTATGTCATCAATTAATCAACTACTTCTAGAAGCAAAAAGTGTAACAAAATACTTTGGAACCATAACAGCTCTTGAGAATGTTAATTTAAAGATACATGCAGGAGAATGTCTTGGCGTTGTGGGTGATAATGGAGCTGGAAAATCAACTTTAATGAAAGTTTTATCAGGGCTATACAAACCAAGTGCAGGCTCATTATTCTTTGATGGCAAAGAGGAAATTTTAGAAAGCCCTAAAGATTCTCAAAATTTAGGTTTAGAAATGGTTTATCAAGATTTGGCATTAGCTGGAAATCTTCCAATAGGTGAAAATATTTTTTTAGGACGTGAGCCAACCAAAAATATTGGACTACTTAAATTTCTTGATTATAAAAAAATTAAAGAACTTACAGATGCACATCTTGGTAAACTAAAAATTAACGTAAAAAGTGCTGATCAAAAAGTAGAGGAACTTTCAGGTGGTCAAAGACAAGCAGTCGCAATTGCTAGATCAACAGCATTTAATGCTAAAGTTGTAATAATGGATGAACCAACTGCTGCACTTGCAATAAAAGAAGTTGGAAAAGTTCTAGACCTCATAAATAGTTTAAAGAAAACAGGCGTTGGAGTAATTGTCATCAGTCATAGAATGGATGATATTTTTGCTGTATGTGATCGTGTAATGGCATTATTTCAAGGAACAAATTTTGCGGAATCTGAATTATCTAAGACTTCAAGGGACGAAGTTATTGGATGGATAATGGGTAAAAAATAATTATGGAAAATAAAGATCAAGAAAAAGAATCATTATATTTAAAAATAATGCCATACCTTGAAAAGTATGGAATACTTTTATTGTTAGTCATAATGATTGTAGTGATGCATTTTCTTCAACCAGATGTTTTTTTATCATGGAGAAATGTTACAAATGTATTTAAACAAATTTCTTGGCAATCGATGTTAGCGTTAGGAGTATTCATGGTTATTGTTACTGCTGGTATTGATCTTTCTGTTGGATCCATCATGATGTTATCATTAATGATCCTGGCAATAGTTGCTAAAGCTGGAGCCCCTTGGTATATAGTAGTTATTACACCTTTGATTGCAGGTTTTCTTTGTGGTTTATTTAATGGATTAGGAATAACATTGTTGAGGATGCCCCATCCATTTATAATGACTTTGGGTACTCTTTATATATTCAGGGGAACGGGAAATTTAATTTCAGGTGGAACACCAATAAGTGGTTTCACAGATGAGGTGAGGTATCTTGGACATGGACGAATTGATTTAACTTGGCTTGGCCTTGAAAAATCTCAATACCTTCCAGTGAGCTTAGTTTTAATCGCAATCGTATACATAATTTTCTGGATATTTATGAATAAAACACGGACTGGAAAATGGATATACGCAATAGGAGGCAACCCTAATGCAGCAAGAGCTTCAGGTATAAACGTTAATAAAATATTAGTGATTGTTTACTCTTTGTGCGGATTTTTATCAGGAATTGGAGCATTAATTTTAGCAGGAAGAACAGACTCAGGATACCCAAATGCTGGTCTCCAATCAGAATTAGATGCTATTGCAGCCTGCATTATTGGAGGAGCAAGTTTTTTTGGTGGAAGAGGTACAGTGCTTGGAGTATTTGCTGGAGTCATGATTATGGGTATTTTACGAAATGGCCTTAATCTCATGGATGTTAGCTCATTTTGGCAACAAGTCTTAATAGGGTCTATAATAGTTTTGGCCGTATATATAGATGTATTAAGAAGAGATCTTGGAACAAGAAAATAATACACGTTTTGGTTGAACTTCAAAAACATTGTCTTTTATAAACAGTTGAATTTTTTTTAAAAATTTAATTAAATTAATTTTTAATAATTATTAAAGGGGTAAAAATATGAGAGAACTAAACAAAAAAATTGTTGTTTTTCTATCAGCAATTTTTTTATTGATAAGCATGGGATCAGTTTCTTTTGCTGATGGACATGGAAAAAAAATCTTATTCAGTATTAAAGGACCTGGATCAGGAAACCCATTCTGGGCTTCTGTAACTAAAGGTGCTGAAGAAGAAGCTAAAAAATTAGGCGTTAAACTAATTCTAATTGCACCTCCACAAGAAGGTGATGTACAGGCTCAGATTAACCAAGTAGAAGACCAACTTGCAAAAGGTGTTGATGCACTAGCTCTAGCACCAGGAGATCCAAATGCTTTCGCACCAATTGTAGATGATGCGATTAAAAGTGGAGTTCCAGTTGTGTTTGTTGATACTAAAGGAATTAACGAGGGTGTAACTTTTATTGGAACAAACAATATGAATGGTGCAGAGTTAGCTGCTAAATTCATATGTGATAAAACTCCAAAAGGTTCAGACGTTGCAATTCTTACAGGAATTGAGTCACAATCAACTGCATTGTTAAGAAGAGATGGCGCAATCAAAGGATTTAAAAATTGTGGTTTAAATCTTGTTGCAACACAAACTGCAGAGTGGGATACAGCAAAAGGAAGATCTGTAACAGAGTCAATCATTCTAAAAAATCCAAACATTAAAGCAATATTTGCTTCTAATGACAATATGGGTTTAGGTGCAATGCAAGCTTTAAAAGATGCTGACATGAATGATGTTGTTGTTGTAGGTTTTGATGCTACACCTGATGCAGCTACAAGTATCTTAAAAGGTGAAATGACTGCAACTATCGCTCAGTTCTCATACAACATGGGAGCGTATGGAGTTAAGTATGCACTTGAGTTAGCTAATGGAGGAAGTATTGATCCTAATATTGATACTGGTACACAATTAGTAACAAAAGAAAACGCTAACGATTTTAAATAATCTTTAGTTTTACATAGTGATTTAAAGGGTGGAATTTTATTCCACCCTTTTTTTTTATGTACTATAATCTTTAAATGTTAATTAATATTAATCCTGTACTGAGCCCTGAATTACTATTTCATTTAAGGTCAATGGGACATGGTGAAAAGCTAATTTTAGCTGATGCAAACTTTCCTTCAAACACTACTAACGAAAAAGTTATTCGCCTTGATGGAGTAAATATTAAAGATGCAGCAACGGCTATATTATCTGTATTTCCATTAGACAGTTTTGTTGCATCTAAAGGTGGATCACCAGCGATTAGGATGGAAGTAGATGATAAACCTGATGAATTAACTGAAACTCATAAAGAATTTATTGAAGCAGTTAAGACAGTTTCAGGTGAAAATTGGAAAGTTGGTTCAATTTCAAGAAAAGATTTTTATGAGGAAGCAAAAAAAGCTTATTGTATAGTAACCACCACAGATGCTAGGCCATTTGGATGTTTTGTGCTTACCAAGGGTGTAATTTTACCAGACGGAAAAGTTTGGACATAATAAATGAAATCTATTTGTGTTTTTGGTGTTTTTGTTGCCGATCTTTGTTTTGTAGCTAATGCGATTCCTGAAAAAGGACAAACTATTTTAGGCAATAAACATATTGTTGGTCCAGGTGGAAAAGGATCAAACCAAGCAATTGCTGCAGCTAGACTTGGAGGTCAAGTTAATTTTATAACAAAGATTGGGAATGACCAAAATGCTAAAATGGCATTAAATCTTTATAAGGAAGTGGGAATTAATAGAGACTCAATAATTCAAGATGAAAATCAGTTAACAGGTGTGGCAGGTATAATGATAAACGAAAAAACTGGGGACAACGCCATAAACATTGTACCAGGTGCAGCTGGCTCTTTAACCATTAAAGATATTGATAAAAATTTAAGTTTTATCAAAAATTCAGAAATTTTTTTAACTCAGTTAGAGACACCTTATGAAGTAACTAGTTATGCACTTAACAAAGCAAAAGAATCAGGTTCAACAACTATTTTCAATCCAGCGCCTGCATCAAATATTAATGAGAGTGATTTTAAGCGTATGGATTATTTTACACCTAATGAAACAGAAGCAAGTTTTTATTTAAAAAAAAATGTTGAAACCAAAATAGAAATTGAAGAGGCTGGAAAAACTTTTCTTAATAAAGGAGTTAAAAATATTGTTATAACTTTAGGCTCAAAAGGAGTTTACTTTGCAAACTCTTCTGAAAGCTATTTTATTGATGCCTTTAATTTAAAAGATAAAGTTGTAGATACAACTGGAGCAGGTGATGCATTCAATGGAGCCTTTGCGTATGCTTTGTCTAAAAATCATGAGGATAAAGATGCTTTAAAATTTGCAAATAAGGTTGCTGGTATTTCAACTACAAGAGTCGGAGCAGCTAATGCAATGCCCAATCTAGATGAAGTAGAAGTCTATTAGCTATTCTATAATTTTGAAATCAGACTTAAATTTATCAGTAATTGTTAAACCTAAACCTGGTTTGTTATCATCTAAATCTATATATCCATTTTTAGGGGCAGGATCACCTTCAAAAATATAATAAAATAATTCATTGCCAATTTCTACGTCATGGACAGGAAAAAATTCAGATATTGGACAATTAAAATTTGACATTGTTAAATGATAATTATGCATTTGACCAGCATGAGGAATAACTGGTACTTGATAAGCTTCTGCCAATGCATTTATTTTATTTGCAATTGTAAATCCACCAACTCTATTATTGTCATATTGAATATAACTGACTGCTTTAATGTCCAACAATTGTTTAAACCCAAATAAGTTGAATTCATGTTCTCCACCAGAAATTGGAATTGCATTCATATTATTTAATTCAGCATATCCATGAATATCGTCTGCTATAACTGGTTCCTCCAACCATCTAGGGTTAAATTTTACCAATTTTGGTATCATCCTTTTTGCATAATCCAGGTTCCAACCCATATAACATTCCATCATTAAGTCAGTATCATATCCAATAACTTCTCTAACTGCTTCAGCTAACTCAATATTTTTTTTCATGCCTTCAGGTCCATCTTTTGGCCCCCACCCAAATCTCATTTTAAACATTTTAAAACCTTGCTTAACATAGCTTTCAGCTTCTTTTTGCAAGTCCTTGATTGGTTGGCTGTAAAGTTTAGATGCGTAAACAGGAATTTTTTCTTTTGTTCTACCACCTAATAATTTAAATACAGGTTTATTTGTAATCTTTCCCATTATATCCCAGAGCGCAATATCAATTGCAGAAATAGCTACCATACCCAAACCTCTTCTTCCCCACGCATGCGTTCTTCTGTACATTTTTTCCCAGATATAAGAATAATCAAAAGGATCTTCACCTAGTACTAACGGCGTTAAATAAGTATCGATTGTTTTTTTAACCAACTGAGGTGCGAGTGCCGCGTTTCCAATTCCAATTATTCCATCATCAGTTTCAACTTCACATATTAACCATTCATGAAACCTAAAAGAGCCCATAGCATCTGATTTTTCAAACAAAAGGTCTGATGCATTTGTGCAAAAATTGTTTTGTGGAGGAACTGTTTTACCATTCCATTGATATACCTTGGTACGAATACTTTTTATTTTAGACATTTAATTGTTTTTATTTTCTGCCATTGTTAATGCAATTTTAAATGAATTCAAAGTAGGTTCTAAATTTGCCACATTTTTACCTGCAATATCAAATGCTGTACCGTGAGCAGGAGTGGTAATAGGTAAAGGTAAACCTCCTTGAACGGTTACTCCTCGATCAAATCCAAATGCTTTTAAACCTGATTGTAAAGCATCATGATACATACCAACAATACAATCATGATTTCCATCTTTATAAGCAGTAATAAAAGAAGTATCACACGGCAAAGGTCCATCAGCATTAATACCTAGTTTTTTTGCCTCTTCTATTGCGGGTATAATTTCTTCTTTTTCCTCAGTTCCAAATTCAGCATGAGGATTCAGTGCTTGAACTGCTACTCTTGGACTTTTAATACCATTTAATTTCATAGCTTCATTTATAAGTTTAATTGGCTTAATAATTTTTTCCTTTTTTACATGTTCTGGAACTTCTTTTATTGGAATATGTGATGATACCCTTGCTGTCCAAAAATTATCAATAACATTAAATTCACAAAAAAAATTTTTAACCTCTAACTTTTCAGCCATTAAATGTAATTCATCAGAATATTTATTTCCTCCAAGTTTAAGGCTTGTTTTATTAAAAGGTCCAAAGTTTATTGCATGAATTTTATTTTCTTTAGCAAGATCTAAAGCTAAATTTAGCGAAGCTAAGACGCTTTCTCCCGCCTCTTTAGAGCACTCAGATAATTTATAATTATGATTTTTACCATTAGAGATATCTAGAAAAAATTTATCACCCTTCGCAAAATCAATATTATCGAAATCTTCTACAAAATTTAGATTATGTGATTTGCCTGAAATTTTATTTCCACTTTCTAATATATTTTTTTCACCTATAATAATTAAATTAGCCTTGTTAGTAATTTCCTCTGACAATAGTTTTGAGACCAATTCGGGGCCTATACCAGAAGGGTCTCCCAAAAGAACTGCTATGTTAATTTTATTTTGAGCCATTTTTTACTTTACGCTATGTATCAGATTATGTTTATATATTTAAAT